>SAMEA3663010__coassemble_227_pt1 | contig 26764 bp, 19 predicted proteins | sample SAMEA3663010__metabat2_low_PE_026 | metagenome-assembled genome bin SAMEA3663010 (sample SAMEA3663010) | pig gut metagenome | biome: pig gut; feature: pig-associated habitat; material: faeces | place: France | collected 2012 | reverse complement strand
GTGTCAGCGCGTTTTTTGTTTTGATTTTTATACATAAATATCATAAGATTAAAACGATAAAAATATAAAGAGTGATTACTATGTCCAAAGATATTATTTTAACAGGTATTCGTCCGACTGGTCCGCTGCATATTGGACACATGGTTGGCGCGTTGATGCCAAATATTGCAATCCAGAATGCCGGCGGGTATGAAAAAATGTACGCCATGATTGCTGACGCCCAAGGGCTGACAGATAATTTTGACAATCCGACGCGGGTTCGTGAAAACGTGATGGAAATTACACTGGATATGTTGGCGGCGGGTTATGACCCGACAAAAACAACCATGTTCATTCAGTCAGAGGTTTCAGAACTGACCGAATTGACGTTCTATTATATGAATTTGGTGACGGTGGCGCGTCTGCAACGCAACCCAACGGTAAAAACCGAAATCGCACAAAAGGAAAAGTTTAACGGCGGTGTGCCGGTCGGATTTTTTACATACCCGATATCACAGGCGGCGGACATCACGGCGTTTGGCGCAAACATCGTCCCCGTTGGCGAAGACCAGTTGCCAATGTTGGAACAGGCATCTGAAATCGTGCACAAATTTAACAGTGTTTATGGCGATACATTGACCATGCCACGCGCGGTTGTCCCGCAATCTAAATCGGCGGCGCGTCTGCCTGGGACGGACGGCAATGCGAAAATGAGCAAGAGTTTGAACAACGGCATTTATCTGAAAGATTCTGCGGACGAAATCGCGGCCAAGGTTAAAACAATGTTCACCGACCCAAATCATATTCGCATAGAAGACCCAGGAAACACGACGGACAATCCAGTATTTATTTATTTGTCGGTGTTTGCACGTCCGGAACATTTTGCAGCGTTTTTGCCAGAATACGCGAACTATGCCGAATTGGCGGCGCACTATGAACGTGGCGGTTTGGGCGATGTCAAGGTCAAGAAATTCTTGAACAACGTAATGCAGGAAACATTGCGCCCAATTCGTGAACGTCGCGAGGCATTGGCGCGCGACCCCGCATCGGTGATGGAAATCTTGCGTCGTGGCACAATGGATGCGCGCGCGGCGGCGGCTGAAACCGTCAAACGGGTCAAGGCCGCAATGAAACTGAACTATTTTGACTAGATAAAACACAGCAAGGGAGAGAAATATGAAAAAATCATTCGTCTGGGCGGGCAGTGTAATCGGCACAGGTGCGGTACTGGCATTGGTGTTTGGCTGGCTGGAACAGCCACGCGATGTTCGTACTGTGTCGGTATCGGGCGAATGCCTGACCACCGCGCCCAAGGACAGAACGGCAATCACATTGCGCGTGACAACGTTGGACACGTCTGCGGCGGTTTCTATGAAACAGGCCACGGCGAAAGTTGCCGAAATCACAGAATACCTGAAAAAGCAAGATGTCCAGATGCAGACCACCGATTTCAATTCGTATGAAAAGACCGAATGGAATCGCGAATTGCAAAAATCTGAAACGCTGGGCATAGAAACGTCCATCGCGGTCGAGGTTTCAGCCGACAATATCGACACGATTGAAAAAATCTTGACCCAATTTGCAGGCCAGAAAAACGTGTATTCTGAAAACCTGCGCATGTACACCAGCAGCGAAACCATGAAACCAATTATGGAAAAATGCTTGGGCACAGCGGTTGAAAATGCGCGCACGCGTGCGAACGCATTGGCGGCGGGCGATCGGCGTCATGCAGGCAAAATGTTGGCCGTGTCGTATGACACCGCTACGCGTGGAATGTACCAGCCATTGGCGTCTAATTTCTTGCGCGCCAGTGCAAAAATGGAAACTGCGGACGCCGGCGCGTATGTTGGCGGTGGCTTGGTAACCAAGGATACCGAGGTTTCGGTCACTGTAACCGCAACATTTGAAATCAGATAATATATTTAACGTGGTTGTCGCGTTATGCCCCATTGTCATTGCGAGCGTAGCGCGGCAATCCAGTAAATAAAACTGTCCGCCACGGCGGACACGAATTTATGCATGAACGAAATCGTTGCTGAATTTATAGAATATTTAACGAATACGAAAAACTATTCGTCGCATACCGCCACGGCATACGAAACGGACATTTACGATTTTATAAAATTCTGGGATAATTATGCGGGCGGCACGGCGACGCTGGCCGATATGGCGCGCGCCGACACATTGTGCTTTCGCGCGTGGTTGGCGGACAGGGCGCGTCGAAATCTGGCGCACAAGTCCACGGCACGTGCGTTGTCATCGTTGCGCGGCTTCTATAAATTTTTAGCAAAAAAGCACAGTATAAAAAACGACGCAATAGGATTGATTTCTTCGCCCAAGGTTCCGCGCAAGTTATCCAAAGCAATCGAAGTCACCGATGTTGAAAATATGCATGACGCCATTCGTAATATTGACGACACAGAACCATGGATTGCCGCCCGCGATTGGGCACTGGTGGTGCTGATATTCGGCTGTGGCCTGCGTATATCAGAGGCATTATCGTTGACCAATTCTGACGTTCGCACGCACCCCGACACATTGCGTATAATGGGCAAGGGGGCCAAGGAACGCATCGTTCCCGTATTGCCCGCCGTATGGGACGCGATTGATAAATACACATCGGTGCGTCCATTTGGCAATTCACCCGCCGACCCATTGTTTCGCAGTGTACGCGGCCTGCCGATGTCGTCCCGTATGGCGGAAAAGGTTATAGAGCGTGTCCGTAAATATTTACAGTTGCCGGACTATGTAACGCCGCACGCGTTGCGCCATACTTTTGCAACGGCATTGCTGGCGGGTGGGGCGGATTTGCGCAGTTTGCAAGAATTATTGGGGCACGCGTCATTGTCCACAACGCAATTGTATACCAAGGTAAATATGGCCGAAATCACCAATATTTATAACCACGCCCACCCATTGGCAGATAAATAGAGCATAGGTAATAGATATTGTGCGCCATCGGCGTGCGTTAGAAACTATATTAGTGTTTATAATTGTCCAACGGCGGATAAACATAGAATATATATTATGTCATGTCGTAATAAGATGTCGTTTTTTTAGTCTTGACATTGGACAAAAACAAACTATAGTGCTGGTTGTACGTGCGATGAAAGGTTGCGCGTAAGTGGGTGATGTAAGGTCACTTATGTTTAATAAAGGCGATTTTCAGCCTATTGACTCAAAGGAGTGTAAAAATGAAAAAAATTTATGAAGACGATAATGTCGTTTTTTATTCTAAAGCTAGCCAAGATATTACCGAGGAAATAGTTACCACATCGGATGGTAATAAAGTCAGTTTGATAAAACCTACATTATATCAGATGGGTTTTTATCCAGGTGATAATCGCTTGGTATTTATAAATCCATTGACAGGTGAAGATGTGTCCACTAATGCAGATCAAGACATTCTCCCAATCAGCAAGCGTTCATCAAAAGTTGTGTATAATGATCAGATTTGGTCTTTACGTGGGTTAGCTGTACATTTACAGGGAATTTTTCCAAAGACAAAATGTCCGGACGCTAAAACGTATGATTTTTTTAGAGATACTAATAGCAGAAAAACTCTTACAACGCTTGAACGCGAAATATGGGAAAAGGCTTTAGGAAAACAAATACCAGAAAATCGTTTTGAACAGATATCAAAAAAATATGTAGAAAAAGAGCGGGAAGCGAAGCGAGAAACAATAGAATATCTGTTGGGGAAGGAAGAAACGTTAGACGATAGAGATTCGTGGATGCACGTAAGAGAGTGTGAGTGGCGTTTAGAAAACACAGACTGTTGCGCTAAAGCAAAAACGTGGAAAGAGTTGTTTAAACAAGTTGTTCAATCTTTAAATAAATTGCACCCAGAAGTGCTTGACAAAGAAATGATAGCGTGTGTTCTGAAGCATAATGTTATTTTCAAAACCGCCACCAAAGAAGTACTTAGTGTGACAGGCAATGCGGTTTCGGTTAATGACAAAATAGGCGACTTGGAAATAACTAATTTACCAAACAACCACCGTAACATAGAAACATATGCAGAGAGCATGTGGGTTGAAATTGTTCCTAATTGGTTTTATATTTGGGCTTTGTATGATAATGACGCTCTTGCTGGAAAACTAAAAACGGTATTTAAGTTATTTGGTAAGGATTACCACGATTTAAAAATAAAAGCAGTATAAATTACTGGATAGTTAGAGTCCTTTTTGTTAGATTGTGTTAAATAAAAAAAACGGGGCGGGGCCCCGTTTTTTATTTCAGTACAAAGTGCACACTGTATTGCGGTTTTTTGTCCGCCCCCAATGCCGCACGTACAACCTTGTTCGATGCAACCTGAACCGCACGGGTCAGATTATCGCGGTCTTTGCGTTCGGTTTTTGTCAGGGCATCAATCGCCTTGGTGATTTCAATTTGGATTTGACGTTTCATAAATCCTGTTTCATCGGTTTCAAAGATACCCGCACTGGATACCTCTGGCACACCTTTCAAGAAACCACGTTTGTCGACCGGCAATGTTACAAATACTGCGCCGTTTGATGCGATTTTTTTACGGTTTTTATATACTTGGTCATCGGCACTGCGTTCTGTTTCTCCTTCCATAACGACAAAGCCCGTTTCGATTGTTTCGCAAACATACGGTTCTGCGCCGTCGGCCAATGCAATCATTTCGCCGTTATGCACAACCATCATATGTTTTGCACCACCGCGTTCCATTGCCATTTTACCGTTCAGCATTTCATTGATGTAATCGCCGTGCATTGGAACAGATACCTGTGGGTGAACCAAATCATAGAAACGTTCAAATTCCGGACGTCCTGCATGCCCAGATGCGTGCAGGTGGTCGGTATCAAATATAGTATGCGTTTTAATACCCATACGCGCCAGTTTATTGTACAAGAACGATACATCTTGTTCGCGGCCTGGAATAATAATAGAACTGAACAACACCGTATCTGTTGGCATCAGTTTCATTTCCTTTACATGGCCACGGCACAGGCGCGTCAGCATTGCATATTGTTCGCCCTGTGAACCGGTCAAGAATATCGCCTGTTTTTCTGCTGGCAAATCCTTGATTTCGCTGTGCAGATATACATCGTCTTTGCCCAGATAGCCAAATTCCATACCCATTTCACGGAATTCAGGCAACCCAACATATGGCACTGGGTTTGGATTACTGCGTTCTTTGATTGCTGCAACGCGTCCGGCGGCATGTGCGGCCTCTGCGAACATTTTCATACGTGCGATTGAACGTGAATAGCCCGTCACAATAACGCGGCCTGGGGCTTCTTGCATCAGACGTGTGAATGTATCACGAACCTGTGTTTCTGTGGTTTGTTTTTCCTGACGTGATGCAGACGTTGAATCAGACATACATGCCAACAATTTTGGGTCAGACCCAATTTCGCGCAGACGCGCAAAATCTGTCGGTTCTTCTATTGGATTGTCGTCGTTGAATGTCCAGTCCCCCGTATGCAAGATTTTTCCTGCTGGGGTTTTAATAATCAACATCTGGGCCTCTGGCACAGAGTGCGATACGTGGAACGTTTCAACTGTAAACGGATTCAATTCCAATGTTGCGCCATGATGATCAAAAACAACAATGTCTTTTTCTGGGTTAAAATCTATTTCCATACCGCGGAATGTTTGGGTTAAAATTTCCGCAGGAAAACGGGTGCAGTAAATTGGCTTTCTGAATTTCGGCCAAATGTATTTCAATGCACCAATGTGGTCTTCGTGGCCGTGGGTGATAACGAAACCTACAACATCTTTTTTGCGTTTTTCCAACCAAGTTGTATCGCAGTACTGAACGTCGCCTGCGCCAATTTCTTCTTCCAGAAATCCCATACCGCAATCAACGACCAGATATTTGCCTTTGTACTTGTACAGGTACATATTTTGACCAATATGTTCCAGACCGCCCAACGCCATAAAGTATACTTTGTCGTCGTTAGCATCATTTTCGTGTTTGTTCATACCAGAAATCTTGGCGGGCTTTTTCGCGGCCGCGACAACTTTCTTTGGCTTTGCCGCGCATGCCGGCTTTTTTTCTGCGACCGGTGCTTTTTCGGCTTTCTCTCTAACTTTTACCATAATATAACAATCCTTTTGTTATGTTTAACGTTTACGCACCACCATCACAATCCATTGCTAATAAAGCAACGCTTTATTTGTAGTGAATCTGGTGGCAGTGCAGTTTTAATCCCTATGCCGGAATTGATACGTACACAATTATAACACAGGGGAATAGTTTTTTCTAACCTAAAAAAATAATCAGATTAGAACCTCTCTTCGTATGCAATATAATAGTGCGTTTTCCTGTAATTGCAAGGGGTAATTGATGTTGACCCAGATATATAAAAAACACACCGCCCAATCGGGCGGCGTGTTTATATGAAACAAAATCAAATGATTTTAGTTCAAAGCGTCCTTCAATGCCTTGCCTGGTTTGAACTTTGGCTGAGTAGATGCTGGGATTTTAATAGCAGCACCTGTCTGAGGATTGCGGCCTGTTGTTGCTTTGCGTTTTGCTGTTGCAAATGTGCCGAAACCAACCAGACGAACTTCGCCTTTCTTTTTCAAAACTTTTGTTACTGTGTTGATGAAAGAATCCAAGCAAGCAGCAGCAGTTGCTTTTGTAACTTCTGCTTCATTTGCGATTGCTTCAATCAATTGCATTTTGTTCATGTGTTTCTCCTTTCAATAATTTTTTAAGGTGTCCGACAGTTCCAAGGCAATGCCTGTGAAATATCCCGCAGGATTGCGCCACTTTTTAACTGGCCACAACCGCAAGTGCTTGTATTCCACGGACATTGCCTGTACTGCTTATACGAATCGTAGAGAATTGGGGGCTTTAAGTCAAGAGTATATTTAATTTTTTGAAAATTTTATATTTGTTGACAAAAAAGATAAATTTAGTTATGAACCATGCTGGCCGGCATCGCACGCGCACCAGGTGTGTTGTTATCACACAGGACATATGAACTGGTGCTGCCGGTCAAGTGTACCTCGCGAAAATGATTCGGGGTCAAAGCCATAATCAGAATAATTATCCCCGCCCAGAACCACATCTTGGTAAACGCCCACGGGTTCTTGAAACTCTCGCGCTTGAATGAATCCTTTAACAAATTTTGGTACAATGCCCAACCCCAACTGAACATCAGTATCATTGCGGCAAACAAAAATCCTATCATGATTGAACGGGTAAATGGCATCATTGCACGTGCAACCGCATCCCATGTGCTACTGGCCGCGGGGCATACATATAATACAGATCCCGCCATTGATGCGGGCACGTTTATTGGCGTACTGGCCCCGAACTGTAAATCAAACGACGTTATCAGGACAATCGCCGTCAGCATAACAATCGCAAATAACATCGTTGGTTTCATAGTGTATTATATTCCCCTTGTATCTTTATTATATCATAAATAACTAATAAATTGCAATTTCAGAAACATTGAATTACTATTTATTACATGTTCGGGAAAAAGTACAATCTTGTTGTTGGTTTAACCACATTTGACGTGAATATGCTGCGCATATCTGTACCTGCATTGGGCAAACTGGACAAAAAATTTTTACTGATTGTGCATAATGATAATCCAACTGTAACCATCACCCGTCACCAGATTCGCAAATTGGGCTATCGTGGCGATGTTCGTATTATAAACAGTGCGGAAAACGTTGGCACATTTATGGCGCGTATGGCAATAGTTTCCGCTGCGTTACGTGATGCGCCGTCGGCAACATGGGTTGTATTCTGTGATGATGATGATATTTTAACAGATATTGATATCCCGCATGTGTCGTCTGATAATTTCGCGGTTGTTCGTAATATGGCGATTGTGCGTCATCGCGTGTCCGACCTGTTGCGTGTTATGCACGATACATCAGACGTCGTGGTGGATGACGAAAATGTTGTTTTGGTGCGTCCACATATGGGATTTGTCGGTACACCAATACGTATCAGTGCACTGGCGGGGCTGATGGCGGTGTTGCATGGTGTGATTGATGATATTCGCCGTATTGATGATGATATGGATTATTGCCCGCCGTACGATGCGATAATGTGGACAATGCTGAATACATATGTACGATTCGTGAATCCTGACGCCGTGCCTATTTATATGGACATGGTGGGGTATATTGCAATCAAACTGGACACCAATACAATCAAATATGGCCGTGCGCGTATGCCGGCACGCGCTGTAAATGACCATTATGCGCGTGCGGTTGCACGTTTTGATGCGGTCTTGCGTGCGGCATTGGCCGCCCCTGTGGGGCACGATAACTGATTTTTCATATTACTTTTTTGAACAAATATGTGTTGCAAGGGGGCAATAATATTTATAGAATTGCACCAAAATTCAATGGGGAAAAACAATGAAATATAATGAAATAAGAAAAACTTTTTTGGATTATTTTGAATCGCATGGTCATAAAATCGTGCCGTCTGCATCGCTGATTCCAAACGACCCAACGTTGCTGTTCACGGTCGCCGGCATGGTTCCATGGAAGGGGATTTTGCAGGGCACAGAGCCCGCATTTGCACCACGTGTTGCAGACGTCCAGAAATGTATTCGTGCTGGGGGTAAACACAATGATTTGGACGAAGTCGGCTTTGACGGGCGTCATCACACATTTTTTGAAATGGTGGGCAATTGGTCTTTTGGCGATTATTTCAAGGCCGGCGCGATTGAAATGTCGTGGGATTTGTTGACCAACGTTTTGAAGTTGGACCCCGCGAAATTGCGTGTGACCACACATACATCTGACGAAGAGGCAACCGAACTGTGGCGTAAAATCGCCGGCAAAGAGGCCATTCGTTTGGGCGATCATGATAACTGGTGGTCGGCGGGCGATACCGGCCCATGTGGTCCATGCACTGAAATATTCTATGATTTTGGCTATGATATTGCGAACGAAGATGACCGTTGGGTTGAAATCTGGAATGACGTATTTATGCAGTTTGACCGTGATGCAAACGGCAATTTAACCCCACTGCCAAAACAGAATGTTGATACAGGTGGTGGTTTGGAACGCTGGGCTGCAATGATGCAGGGCAAAACAGATAACTATGATACGGATTTGTTTGTGAATCTGAAACGCGCGGTCAGCGATGTAACACATGTCATCGAAACACCTGAAAACGTTTCCAGTTTCAAGGTTATTACCGACCACCTGCGCGCAGTTGGCTTTGCGGTTGCTGATGGTGTAATTCCATCAAATACCGATCGCGGTTATGTAATCCGTCGTATATTGCGTCGCGCAATGCGACATGGCCAGTTGCTGGGGCATCGTGGCGCATTACTGTCGGAATTGTACCCAGCATTAGTTCGTGAAATGGGGGGCGCATACCCAGAACTGGCGCGTGAACAATCCCGCGTGGTGGAAATTATTCGCAACGAAGAAAACGCATTTGCAGATATGTTGCAAAATGGTATGAAATTGCTGGAAAACGAATTGCCAAAATTGAACAACAATGTGTTACCTGGGGATGTGGCATTCAAACTGTTTGACACATACGGTTTCCCATTGGATTTAACGCAAATGATTTTGCGTGACAGAAAAATTGATGTTGATGTCGCTGGGTTCGAACGCGCCATGACCGAACAAAAAGAACGCAGTCGTGCCGACACCAAGGGAACGCGTACATTGTGGGAATCCCAGAATTTGCCTGCAACAGACGACAGCGCGAAATATGCGCCAAATGCGGAAATGGAATCAACCGTTTTGGGCATTTTGCGTAACGGTGAATTTGTGAAATCGGCAAACGCCGGCGACGCGGTAGAGGTAGCACTGGACAAAACGAATTTCTATGGCACCCAGGGCGGGCAGGTTGGCGACAGCGGTGAAATCGTGCGCGATGGCACAACTGTTATGACCGTGACCGAGGCCGCGCGTGCCGACGATGTTGTGATTCACAAGGGTACATTGACGGCAGATTTAGCGGTTGGTGATACGGTTACAACCATTATCAATTCTGCGGTGCGAACCCAAACCACACGTGCGCACACGGCAACACACTTGTTACAGGCGGCGTTGCAACACGTTTTGAACCAAGATGTGCACCAGCGTGGGTCCAAGGTTTCGCCAGATTCTGTGCGCTTTGACTTTTCATTTGGGCGTGCAATGACAGATGACGAAAAACATACTGTCGAAGAACTGGTAAATAAATGGATTGCGGCCGATATGCCGGTTGTCCACGAAGAAATGTCGCTGGACGCGGCACGGACCAAGGGCGCAACCGCATTGTTTAACGAAAAATACGGTGACACGGTCAAGGTTATTACGGCTGGTGATGTATCGTGTGAATTATGTGGTGGAACACATGTATATCATACGGGCGAAATATTAAAGGCACGTGTGAACAAAGAAAAATCCATCAGCAGTGGTATTCGTCGTATTACAATGTCTGTTGGAACATTGGCAGAATAAAAAACGGGGCATCGCCCCGTTTTTTATTCCCCTCCATCGGGCCCCGCAAAATTGATAAATTTTGTGGGGGATTCCACGGGGGGCGCACGCAAGTGCAACGGCGTTGTTTTTTATCATGACCTCGACCGCGTATTTTACGTGCTGGTCTTGTTCAATCATTCTGTCCAAAATATAACTGGAAATATAATCGGCAATTTTATCAGGGTGTCCAAGCGACACCGCTTCCGCAGTTTTCTGCATTTTTTCACTCCTTGTTTAGTCCGCTGTTGTGGGACAAGTCAGGTTAAATCCACATTGACGCCACCGTTATTGATAACGCCGATATAATATTTTATCTGTATACGTAAAAAGTCAAGAGACAAAAAATGCTTTACATATTTTTTAATATTTTTTAATATTGCACTGTCAACAACAAAGGAAGGAAAAATGGCACAAAAAACAGTTAAAAAGACACCTGCAAAGAAAGTTGCAGCGGTCAAAAAAGCACCTGTGAAAAAGGCGGTTGCCACGAAAGCTGCGCCTGCTAAAAAAACAGTTGCCAAGAAAACAGTTGCTAAAAAAGCAACCGCCCCAGAATTGAAACCAGTTATCGTCGCTGCCCCAGAAACACACGAATGCGGCTGTGGCAATAATTGCCCATGTGGCTGCAAATGTGGTTGCCGTGGCGTTCGTTTCTTCAAGAAATTCGTTGTCATTCTGATTGTGTTTGCGTTGGGTTTTGTTGCGGCAAAAATGTGCTGCGGTGGCCCACGTCCAACATTTGTGAATGGCTGCATGGACGTTGCGTCCGTTAAATGCCCAAAATTGCAAAACGCATTGCCAATGATGGATATGGACAACGACGGCTGCATTACCAAGGCAGAGTTCAAGGCGTTTAAGCACCAGATGCGTCGCGCCGCAGTTGAACAAGAAGTTCAATCTGCAATCGCAGAATAAAAAACGGGGCATCGCCCCGTTTTTTATTTCCCCTTCAAGATTCTGGCTTTGTTTTTATCCCATTCGCGCTGTTTTATGGTTTCACGTTTGTCGGCGCGGTTTTTCCCATAACCAATACCCAACAATACCTTTAATTTCCCGCGATTGTTAAAATACAGTTTCAGTGGAACAATCGTTGCGCCACGTTCCTGTAATTTGCCAATTAAACGGTTTATTTGCGCACGATGCAATAACAGTTGGCGCGGGCGACGTTCGTCAAAATTCACAATGCGTGCCGCCGTCGGCAATTTCTGAATTTCTATGCCCGCCAAGTATAAATCTGTGCCGCGACGCTGGACAAACCCATCAACAATCGTTACCAATCCATAGCGAATGGATTTGATTTCTGCGCCCGTCAGGGAAATGCCGGCTTCGATGGTGTCGGTAATAGAATAACTGAACCGCGCTTTGCGGTTTTCAGAAACTTGGCCAAATTTAATAATACTTCTGCGTGTCATAGTACGTCTATTTTACATCATGTTTTGCAAATTGCAAATTGCCACGCATGCGCGGGTACAAATTATACGTATTTTGTTCCAAAATTGGGGCAAGTTGTTCCAATGTCAGCCCATGAATATCAGCCAAAACGCGTGCGGTTTCCACCACCATAAATGGTTCACATTGTTTGCCACGATATGGCACAGGGGCGCAAAAAGGGCTGTCTGTTTCAATAACTAATCGGTCGGTTGGAAGCTTTGCAAATGTTTCGCGGATTTCAGCAGCGTTTTTGAATGTCAAAATGCCACTGGCAGAAAAATAGAAACCGCGGTTTAACATTTCGCGCGCCATATCCCACGAACTGGTGAAACAATGCATAACACCACGAATATTGTCGCGCAAAATGTCCAGCGTGTCGTGTTCTGCGTCGCGCGTATGAATTGCCACAGGCAAATCGTATTCCCGTGCAATATCCAATTGTTGCGCAAACAATTTAATTTGTGCATCGCGCGTATCGCCACCACATTCGTGATAATCCAGTCCGATTTCACCCACACCCACCACACGCGGATTGGTCAACACGTCGCGGGTCAAGAATTTTGCTGCATCCACACCGTGATATTCGGGGTGAATGCCAATCGTTGCCCAAATATTATCGTACGTGTTTGCAATTTGCACCGCGCGCGCAATGTCCGCTGGGTCGGCGGTTGGACAAATTATTTTTGAAACGCCTGCGTCTGTGGCACGCGCAATCACAGCATCTAAATCACCCGACACGTAATTGTCGGTCAAATGACAGTGTGTATCTATAAACATTTCTTGATATCCAATATAATTTTGAACAGCGCGGTTTCAGGTTCCAAATTGACGTCACGTATACTGTTGATTGTTCGGGTGGCGTCTGAATACATGTCCGCCAAACCAAAATGCGCAATTACGTCCAACAATATACCATACAACGCCGTGTCCGCCGCCAGTCGTCGCGCAATCGTCATAAAATCCACAGAATTAGATTGTGGGTTTTCCAGTGTTTCTATTAAATCTTCGTATATCGCGTCGCCACCGGTGCTTTTCAGTGCGGCAATTTTACCGAAACTGCCATTGGCCAATTTTAATGTTTCGGTACTGATTTGTTCATCGGGAATAAAGTGCGCGCACAGTTGACGCATTTGGTCAATGGTCAGGGGACGCATTTTTTCCACGCGGGCACGCGAACGAATTGTCGGCAATGTATTTGCCAACTGGTGCGCCACGACCAAGAATAAAACCTTGGCAGGTGGTTCTTCTAATAACTTCAGAATCGCATTCGCGGCATTTGTGGTCAATTCATCCACAGAATCAATCAGTACAACGCGCCATTCGCCCGACATAGACGACATTTGCATTTTATCAATAATGTTGCGCACGGTATAAACCGAAATGGATTTCATATCGGGCTTTGGATTGCCGTCTTTGTCAATATTGTGCGCTGAATCAATTACAAAGAAATCCCCAACATTACCGTATACCATACGTGCGATTTTGTACGCCATTGTTGCCTTGCCAATGCCGCGCGGCCCCGCCAACATCCACACGGGATGCACAGGATACATGTCGCGGTTTTGCCATGCATCAATAAAGTGTTGCATCACGTCATTATGTCCAACCAAAATATCGGAATCGGCTGGTGCAGGGAAAGTATATAAAACCGGTTTTTTTCTTGGTGGCATGCGAGTATCCCTAGTTGATTCCAAATAATACCGATATGTTTCTGATTACACGACCAAAGAACTGTGTTTTGGACACTTTGTTTTGGGCAATCAATGGGGTGCGCGCAATAATACGTCCGTCACGTTCAACCAATACTTCGCCCAGCACATCGCCCGCCGAAATCGGGGCAGGGTGCGGGTCATCATACCGTGCCAAAACGCGAATGCCCGCCATAGTTTGTTTTTTTGGCAATGTGATTGCAAAATCCTTGGCCACTGTACCAATCACAAATTTTTCACGCCCATACCACACGGGTACTTTTGCGATTTTGTCGCCCGCACGAAAGAATACGTGATTCTTGGTTGTTTCGTAACCATAGTTCAGCAGTTTTTTCATCTCGGCCGCCAATGCATCGTGTCCCTTGCCGTTAAAGCCGTTTATAACGCCAATCAAGCGACGCCCGCCAACGCGGCTGCTGGCCACCATGCCATAGCCCCCTTCGGCGGTATGACCCGTTTTTAGTCCGTCCGCACCCGCCATAATAAACAGCAGTTTATTATAGTTCAACGTGTGCGTGCGTCCCCATTCGCGACACCAGTCGGTCTGGTGTTCGGCAAATTCAAAACGTTTGGTTGCAAACATAGGATAGATTTCTGGATAATCAGCAATGATGTGCGTGGCCAATGTTGCCAATTCGCGACTGGTCATCAAATTGTTAGGGTCGGGCAATCCACTGGCATTACCGAATGTCGACAGTGGCATACCGATTGCGCGCGCCTTTTTCGCCATTAAATCAGTGAATGCGATTTCAGAGCCCGCCAGTTTTTCCGCCACAACCACTGATGCGTCGCCCCCAGACAGTACAATCAGTCCCAAAATTAAATCACGCACAGACACGGTCTGACCCGCTGTCAGACAAATCTTGCTGGCGGGATACCACAGTGGATTTTTATAGTCGGCATTCTGGCTGACGGGTAATCTGTCGTCCATGGTCAGACGCCCCGCCTTGATTTCGTCAAACAGCACGGTCAGCGTCATCAGTTTTATCATTGACGATGGTGGCATCAGCGTATCGGCATTTTTTGCCACAATTTCCGTACCTGAATCATAGTCAATCAAAAACACCGAACGTGCACGTGTTGAAAAATCAGCATTTGCAGCGGTTGAAATCAGTGAAAGTATAATTGCGAATATTTTCTTGTTCATGATGCCATGATACTAGCAAGAATATCGCCCATTGCCAACAAATTTTTATGCCATATGCGCAATAAATTCGTCGCCATTGATATCAGTCAACAGAACGTTGCAAACTGTGCGCGCCGGAATCGCGTCGCCAACGATTTTTACAGATATATCGTGCGGGTCGCGCGCCATATTTTTCTCTTCGACCAAAACTTGGACGGTTTTGCCGATTTGTTGGCGCATAAATTCCAATTTATTGGCGTTTGCTGCATCGGTTATGATTTTTACGCGTTGTTTGCTGGTGCTGTGCGGAACTTGGTCTGGCATGGTTGCCGCAACCGTATCAGGACGCGGGGAAAAGGGAAACGCATGAATCTTTATCGGGCGCGTCGCGCGTACCAATGCCAATGTGTCATTAAAACATTCGTCGGTTTCCCCAGGGAAACCGCATATAATATCCCAACTGAACGTAATGTCATCGCCTGCGGTGGCAACTATTTTGCGCACCATTTCCGCATTGTGACGGCGACGCATAGCGCGCAGAATAGCATCACACCCAGATTGCATAGACAGGTGCAGGTGTGGCATCATACGTGGTTCGTTATGCATTAAATCAATCAGTTTGAAAATTTGTGGCGACGCCGGATCCATTGACGACAGGCGCAATCGTTGAATTTCTGGTACGTCACGCAGTAATTGCGCACATACATCTGAAATCAGCATACCATCACGAGCATATGACGCCGTGTCAACGCCGGTCAGGACTATTTCTGTAAACCCGCGCGCCATGGCGGTGCGCGCATCATTCAAAATATCGGCGTACGCAAATGAAACTGATGGCCCGCGCAACGCCCGCGTAATGCAATATGTGCATTGATGATTGCAACCGTTCTGAACCTGAATAAATTGCTTGGACAATACGGTGTCGCCGCGCGCAAAGTTCGACACACGTGGATTCTCGAAATGACATGGTGCGTCTGCCAGTGCGGTCAAATATGCGGACAGATGCATTTTATCACGGTTATCAACAACGATTGCGTTCGGAATCTGTAAAAACAGGTCTGGGTTGCGTGTGGCGGCGCATCCTGTTACAAAAATAGGGGCGTCAGGATTTTCGCGTGCAATTTTGCGAATGGTTTGCCCCGATTGACGCTCGGCCTCGGCCGTGACGGCGCAAGTGTTGACCAAAATAGCGGCAGGCATAACGCGCGCCAGCATTTCTTGGATTTTTTCTGATTCCAGTGCGTTCAGCCGACACCCCATAGACAGGGTCACAATGTTATTTTTATTATTTTCTGCTTGCATTTTGTACGTCCTTGGGGCATTATAGCGTGGTTAAAAACGATTTCAACAAAGGATTTTATGATGGCCCGTACCACAAATTCAGATACATTACCATTTGTAGAAAGCCGTTATGAACTGGGAATGTTGGCGTCCCAGCGTGTTCGCGACTTGAACGGTGGGGCAACGCCTGTGGTCGAAAAAAACGACGACAAATTGACGGTTGTTGCACTGCGTGAAATTGCCAGTGGCAAATTGGATGTGAACAACGTTCGCCACGAATTTATTCAGTCATACAAAGATACCCCTGTGGCCGAAGCAGGCGAAGAATCATTAGAGGTTGGCGCAACCGAAGATCCATTGTTGCGTGAAATTGATGCAGAATTGGAAAACGCATTGGTTGACGAACCTGTTGACCCACAACAGACGGAAGACACAGCGGATTTGTCTGCTGAATAATCTGTCCTACAGATACGGAGACGTCGCATAGTTGGTCTAGTGCGCTACATTGGAAATGTAGTATACCGGCAACGGTATCAAGGGTTCGAATCCCTTCGTCTCCGCCACAAAAATCAAACGCCCGATATGGGCGTTTTATTTTTGTGCCGAAATAGGGGTTCGAACCCGGTAAAGCCACGACAGTGGCGTGGATTCGACAATGAGTAGGTTTGACAAGTATTACACCGTCAAACCGTCAGGAATGCCACACAGCCCCGCCATCCGCGGGGCGAGGGAATACTTCGTCTCCGCCAGAAATAATCAAAACCCCGACAAAATCTATCACTCCGACCCGTACATCAGTTTATATATGGCTACTTTATCAACAACAGGCGGAGCTGGAGGTTCTGTTATAGATTTATTGCTTTGACCTAGCATTAATTTAAACCCAAGTCTTAATGCAACACCATTACGCCCACCATCTCTTATCATAGCTTGTGCGAATCCAGTAAACTTATCCTGATATATTTTCTGAATACCGAACCCGTATTCAATATAAGGTTCTATGCTCATTTGAGGCAAAGATACATCATTTGCGGTAACTTTGGTATCGTTTAATAAATTCAAAGCTGTACTTACACTTGCATACGGCTGCCAAAAGTCCCGCAAATTGCTAACAAATTTAACAGCAGGTTGAATCTGAACAATGTGCAATGGTTCAGATTCTATTTTTACATCGGCTGCATTTGTATAATCAAACGTGTTAATAAACGAATAAGATAACTGATATGTTGGTTGTATTATGAATATACCATCACTAAATTCAAAAGTATAGCCCGCTTTATTTGCAACACTTGCCATTAAAGTTGTAAAATTCTCATAACCGTACATCGTATTGCTTTCGCCAAAATTTGCACCTGCATTAACTGTTATCGCAGTAAAAAAGTTATTCTTGTAGAAAGATTGAGTTAGTCCCAAAATTCCGCCATTAGTGTCAGTTGAAACGCCAGAATAATGTTGAGAGCTGCCATTATACGCGATGTAAGGCGTTATAACGGTTCCCCAACCATGTTTTAATTTCAAGTAAGCAGAATCTTCACCAGCCACTCCCCCATAAGACTTAACATTAACCTTGGGACCGTTTGACAAGTCCATATGTTCAAATGTTGCGTATGGTTGATACCAAAAGCCTGAGCTTTTTAAAGATTTAATTTGCGAGTCTTGAATAGCATATTGATTTGTAATAGCTTTTCTTATTATTTGGGGCAGTGGCGTAAATGAATAATCTGCATGTCTAAAGGCATAACTAAATGTTTCATTAATCGCGGTATAAGTCCCAACTTGTGAACTTACAGAGCTTGCTAATACCGCAGGGTTAAAGTCGACAGAACTGCTACCACCACCACGTGCGAACAGAAAAGTTCCGTCATTTGGGTTATAGCTTACATCATATTTATAAATTGGTGCATAAGCTGTCGTTTGGTAGATGTTTTCTGTATCCTTGCCAACCTGGGTAATATCGGTTCTCACGCTGTCTTTAAAACTATCGTACGCGAATGGAATATAGGTGTTCGGTTCAATAGAATCAGATAATAAATTAAGCCCCTTAACATTTATAAAACCTGTGCTTACAGTTGTTGTGGTTGGTAATCTATCCATCGATGAACTGGCCAAATCTACATCCAATAACAGATTGACTTCGCCCGTTAGATTGAAAGAATTGGCAGATAAGTTATTAACATTATCATTGATTAAGTTTAACGTACCAGAATTCATTGATAAATTATTAAGCATATTATCCGTGGTTAAAGCGATTATATTCAAAGTCGCACTATCTGCCGTCAAAGTACCTTTAATAGCAGCACCATCAGATAATGTTAACTTTTCGCCGTAAACTATTGTTGTTCCATTACCTGCAATAGTTTTATTTAAATCACCCCATAGAGCAAGAGTTCCAGTATTATTAACGCTACCTGTTAAATAATCAGTGTTTGTTGTTATAGTGCCGTTATTGGTCAAATCACCGACACTAGCACCAATGGTTAAACTGCCACCTGCTGCAACATTAACATTTTGATATATTGCGGCACTGTTTGAAACTACTCCGGTAATACTTGTTGTTCCACTGCCGTCTATTTGAGTGGCGAGAACACCACTGGTTAATGTCAAATTATTATCATTTTTTATTCCGTTAACTGCAGAAATATAAGCCGCATTGGTAGTTAAACTTCCCGAATTAACAATTTTATCAGAAGCAGATAAGACCCCAGTGTTAGTAAGATTTCCTAAGTTCTCAATGATTGATTGAGAAATCGTACCAACATTTTCAGATGTTCCTGAAAGTGCCAATTTCCCGCCACCATTGAGGGTTGCACCAGAATTATTGGTTAATGAATTGATATTTGCGCTAATTTGATTGTTTATAGTCCCATTGTTAATCGCACTTGAAGAGATTTCCAAATTATCAACAGCCAAAGTTCCAGTATTAAATAAATTGTTTTGACTTAAGCCCGAAATATGTACGTTTGCACCTGTATCAATAACTGTATCGCCATTGCCAGAAATATTTGCAACGGAAGCATAGTTCTTCATTTTTAGTGTTCCGTTATTCTTGACATCAGCAACAATTTGTGCGTTGTCTAGTGTGATTGTTGCGTCTGCAGTCAACGCATTGATAACATTACCGTTAGAATTTACTTTTACATCTTTTAGGGTTAAAGAATTGTCCCCATCGATGGTGATTCCCTGATAATTACCAACATTAATAGTAGAAATATCGTTGCCATCAATTACGCCAGAAATGGTCAAATTATCTGTTAAAGTTCCTAAATTGTTTGTTGCGTTATAAACAGCAGTAGAACTTGTAGTACTAAAAGTTTTATCCGAAGAACCAACCGAATTTTGTACGATTAACGTTAAAACGTCTAAATTATCTGTGTAAATTGTGGCTCCTTCAACCGTTCTATTAACCTCATATTGTATTGAATCTAAAACATCTGTTCCTGTGGATGATACCGCAGAAATTCTTTCGCTGTATGTATCCGTCTTTTCCCAGCCACCAATTTTATCGGACCAGTCTGCGGTCGCTGTTAAGTCTGTTGTCCCATATTCGGTTTTGGTTTTTGTTCCAACATATTCAGCAAGAGAAATTCCCACGCCTCCGCTGGTTATTTGTATCGTTTTCGTATCCCAAATATTGTCTGTTGGGGTATCGTTCAAGGTCAGGGCAATAGTGCCTGTTCCTGACGTGCTTTGAAAACTATCGGCTTTTGCGTTATTCCAATCAACATCTATTGATGCGGCCCCAGAACCAGTGATTGAATCAATAGTATATTGTGTGTACTTATTGTCTGTGACTGAAACGGTGCCGTTATTCAACGCCAGTGTTCCAGATATGCGTGCGTTTTCGCCCAATGTTAAAACATTCCCATTTATTATGGTCGTACCATCACCAACAATCTGTGAATTCAGCGTCCCATCATTTAGGAACAGGTTGTTTTTATTATCAATGGTCAGTGCAATATCTGATGCCCCGATATATAAATCACCATTGTTCGTTGCCGATCCTGTTCCGTCTAGTTTTCCGTTAATAATATTTATGTCGTTAAAATTCAAAATTCCCCCATTATTGGTTATAACAGAATTTACGCCACGCAAATTCACATTTGATACATTTAGGGTTGAACTATCGTTTAAAATGAATCCATTATTATTATCTAATCCGATTACAGACAAACGATTATTTGCAATATCTGCGACACCGTTAATTGTTAAGTCGTTTACAACTGTTTTAATATCTGTAATGGCTCCATAAACTTCAGTTGCTGTATTAAAATTGAATATTTTTCCGATTGCATTAAGATTGCTTAATTCATGCAAACTATCCAATAATTCCTGTTCCTTTACGGCAATCTGAACCTTTTGGATATCTTCGTCCTTAAAGCCAATGGATTTATTGTCGCTTAGAACTGACAAATTACCCTTAATCACAAAATCTTTAACCGATTCATAAAATTTGTCGTTATAGTTCACAACGCTTGTTATTGGGTCTTTGATGGTATCGGTTTCTTGTCCAAAATTATATAAACGGTTAGTAACGGAATCGCTTAAACTTAATGTAATATTAGGCGTATCTGAATATATGATTTGAACTTTAAAGTCTTTATCTTGGGGATCAATGCCGTTCAAAAAGTTTATAGAACCAATTTGGATTATACCAGTTGAATTTTCGCCAACTATTACTGTATCCGATTGCTTGTTAAAAGCATCAACATCTATATTATATAATGCATTAGTATCAGAGGTTAGGGTTCCAATATTATAATTATCAATCGCAGAGTCTTGTAGATTTATTGTCCCCGCGACAGCAGATAAGTTCGCATTTGCAAAAGTATTTGCCTTAAATGTTAATGTTGTTGCCGCATTATCTAAAATGGCGTTGGCCTTATCAACAGTTCCGTTAATGCCGACATTGCTTCCATAAAAATTCAGTTTGTACGAGTTTGTACTGGATACAATGTTACCATTAAGTTGAGCATTATTAAGATTTATGACATTGTTTGCGGTCTGCACATCTATTATCGGATTCGTGGAGGCAGAAACTGAATCCGTCAAAGTTGCGTTATTTATATTTATTGTCGTATTTTCGTTGGCCAATTCAAAACCTGTTTTGCCTGCTAAATCTATAACAGATACGTTTGAATCATTTGAATAACCGTTAATTGACAATACCCCAGCTTGAGTTTCACCTAAGTCTTCTAATAAAGAATGGGTGACTGCAGTGTCAAATATAAATTGTCTTTCGTTTACAGTTTCTTTCTGGTTAATAAGCCGCAGAGCATCGTAAAAACCATCTTTTAAAAACTTAATACTGTCATTTGTTGTCGCTGTGGTGGCTAAAGAAATCCCACCTTCTTGTTTCAAATAGCTCTTTGAAGAATACACTGTATTGTCTATAAGTCTGACATCTTCAACCACCTTCAAGGTACCATCGGCGATTTTAAGCTGCAGATTGTCATTATCCGCAGTATTCTTTAAAATTTGTATAATAAGGCTATCCTGATCTGTCGCGCCTATTATGTTGAAATTATTTAATAAAACAGTTCCGCTAGAAATATCTGTCGCTGTTGCAATTGTATCTGCGGTTCCATTGCTTAAATCAACATCAATATTCCACTTAGCAATATTTGCATTAGATGTTGTTTCGGTATTAAGACTTTTTAATGTATAATCTTTTATCGTTCCGTCCACCAGGTTGATTGAGACGTTTTCTGCTTTTATATCTGCATTATTAACATCGTTGTATAAACCGATGACTCCGGTATTGTCGCCAGTTATTGATATGTCATAACCATCAACACCATCAATATTATCGTAGAAACTGATGACCCCATTATTTGTTGCATTAAGAGTCAATTTTGCATAAGGACTATCAACATATATAGCATTATTATTTATGTTATTGCCAATTTTTACATAATTATCCTTAAATAATGTATTTTGTCCGTTGTCTGCGACTATAGACATATTCTTTTTTGTATAAACAGCACCTCCAAGTGCGCTTGAACTGCTATTAACCGAAATATAATTATTTAAAAATTGCCCAGAAACAACTAGCCCGTTAGTTCCAATATTATAGATGGCACCACCCTTGGCGTCAACTGTATCTAAATTATCTTGATCAATATGATTTTCTATAAAATTACCAGTTATTGTTGATATTGTGCCATTGTTATATATTGCACCACCGAATGCTTCCGAATTATTTACAACAATATAGTTGTTATTGAAATTGCTGGAAATAGAGTTTATTGCAGAACTTACATCGTTTTCCACAAAATTCGCTATTGCGCCACCATACTGATCAGAGTAATTACTGTTAAAATCAGCAGAAATGGAATTTATTGTTCCGCCCTTATTGGCGATGGCTCCCCCCACAACCTTTCCTGTCGCCCAGCTGTTGGTTGTATGGTTTGACGTAAATTCGCCAATAATAGAGCTTATGTTCCCTTGATTGTGTATTGCACCACCAGATGAACCTGCCATATTAGATGTAAATGTTCCATTGATTGTATTTGTATCAACGGTGCTTAAGTTAAAAATTACACCCCCAAATGCTGCGGCGGTATTACCAATAAAAACACTATTATCTATTGTTATTGACGAATTTGGGTTTGTTGCCTTGATAACAGAACCTCTATCGCTTTTCGCAGATGTTATTTGTACAGTTTGTAGTGTTATATCGGACTCTTTCCTTAAGTCAAACAATGCATTATTGTTTACATCTAAAACAGAAGAAATATTAGATTGCCCAATAAGAGATAATGTGCCTGCAGGTACTGTATCTAATGTCTCAGTAATCTTATACTGCTGGTTTGCGTTAATATTGAATATTTTATTTTCAGCCGTTTCTAGTTCAAGCCACAATTTAAAAGTATCACCCAAAATTTCTTTTTGAACATTACTGTCCCACTCTAATGAGTCAATTTGTAATTTTATTGAATCATTCAGTGTGTGAGTAGTAGCTAAATCTACACTTGAATATAAATCGCCAGTATAAATATGTTTATAATATTTATCATCAGCATTAGTAATGTAATTAATAGAATCATTTATTGCGGTTGAAATAACATTATGTTGGGATTGATGCAAATTTTCACCTAATTCAAGTTGAAGCGTCCCGTCTGCATTGTTGAACAGTATCTGTTTTACATAGGTGCCGTTATAATAGTCAACGCCAGAATCTGTTTTGTCTGCAATAAAATGGATGTCCGATAAGGTTATAATCCCCGAAGACGAATTTGTAGTAATTGTGTCTGATTGAATATTTTCTTGTACATTATCCAATTTGAAATCAATAAGGTAATTTGTATTGGTAGAATTCAAAGACAAAAATTCATAATCATGATATTTTGAATCCGCAAAATCAATGTCAACATCTTTAGTTATTATATTTGCATGATTTATATCATTATAAAGTTTTAATGTCCCACCGTAGTCGCTTTCAATATTTACGGTATATCCGCTTTTCCCATCAATATTGTCATTAATCTGGATTGTTTTACCGCTTTTAGGTATCAAGTTCAAAATAGCAGAGCTGTTGTCAATGTAAATAGCAGTATAATTTCTGTCCCCATCGCTAAGCAAAGTATAGTTCCCGCTAAACAATGTGCCATTCTTACCAGAAGTAATCGTTAAATCTCTGGTCGAATAAATAGCACCGCCTAACGCCAAATTAGTATCTGTACCTTCTGAAAAAACATAGTTATCTTTAAAAGTTCCAGATATTTCATCAATAATACCAGAATTATAAATTGCACCCCCATAGGCTTTGCCATTGTTTGTATTAATAAAGTTTCCAATAAAATCCCCAGAGATTAGTTTAATATAACTATCTTTTGTTGCTTCGACACCGCCTGTTTTCGTATTTGCTATTGCACCACCAAAAGAATTATTTTGTAGCAATATTGAATTTTTTATTGTGGCCGAAGACGTGCTTGTATTTAACAAATAATTTTTGATAAAAGTTCCATCTATTGAATTTATAGTTCCTGCCGCATTTAAAATCGCACCACCCGTTTGTATGGCATAGTTAGATTGAAAATCGCCTATAATTTTGTTAATTTGCGCAGTTGCATTTGCTTCTCTGTTAGCAATGGCGCCACCAAAATTATACGAATAATTTTCAACAAAAGTTCCGCTTATAGTGTCAATATAAGTCGGCCTGTTTGCATAATATCCATATTGAGTAATCGCGCCACCAATAGAAGTGTTGGCGCCCTTTGCTCGAACAAAATTTCCCTTGAAATAAGAGTTTTCGATATTTCCGTGATTTACCTCTGCCCAGATGGCGCCACCTTCTTGTGCAGATGAATTATTTATAAAAACAGAATTTTGTATGTCAAAATCAATCGTTTGCAGCCCAATAGCGCCACCATCTGTAGGCGCAAAATTATTTGAAAATACAGAATTTTCAACGGCAACTTTTGCATAGTCATAATAAGTTGAAATGCCTGAATTATTTTGAGTTGTAATTGGACCGCCCCAAGCACCAGTTGCAGCAAAATTATTATTAAAACTTGAGATAATATTATAATCTTTGTCTACTTGACCAACGTTTTTTATGGTTAAATCAGTTTTTGCGTCCAGAAGCAATGAAAAGTTTCTGGAACTGGATAGCCCATAGAAATTACCATCAATAATAACGTTTTTACCCTTGATTGATACATCTCCAATTCCAGACATATCAATACTATTGGAAAGCCTGATTGTGTCAGAGGCGGTCGCAGAATTTATTGCGGCCCGAAATTCAGCGGCATTTGTAACATCAACTGTATCAGCCAAAGCGTCAGTTCTAACAGTCAAACAAGCCAATATAATTGATATTGGTAATAAATTATATCTTATTAAATTATTTTTCATAAAGCAACCCAACATAATGACCAAAGTATATATACCACAAAGTTAAAAGAATAGACCTAAATCGTTTAATTCTGAAGAAATTTACTTAAAAATACGAGCGAAACCGCATCTGTTTCAAAAGAATCAAACTTTGTCATATATTATCTCCCCCGTTTCTCAATTCGATTTATATATTTGCCATTTAAATATATTCCTATGTTAATACAAAAAATGATAACAGGTCAAATACAAATATAATATTTTATACTTAACATATCTGGGATAGGGGGGGCTTTATAAATGCACATTTGGATGTCGGATATATATACTATTTATCTTATGATATGACAGCGGCTTGCTGTTGTGAATTTTGTACGAACCAACGGATTGAAACATTATATTTTTAATGTTTTCATATGGCGGGCGATGCGGCGAAAATCATTTTTGCGAACAGAGGATTTAATTTTATCAACCCCTATATAAGCCTTAATACTCTTATAAATCACATTATAATGCATGGCATAAAATTTCTCTCGGCCGATAAATTCCAATACTCGCACCAGTGAGTATGCATCGTCTCAAGTAAACGGGTGATACAGATATTTTTTGTGCCGAAATCGGGATTCGAGCCCGATAAAGCCACGATAGTGGCGTGGGTTCAACAATGAGTAGGTTTTGCAAATATAGTGTGGCAAAACCGTCAGGAATGCCCCACGGCCCCGTACGAAGTATTTTTTTATCTTTCCGCTTGTTGCACGAAAACCTCCAAAGTCTTACTCTGGTCAAGTTGATTTAGCTTTACTTTATAAAATGCAAGTGCGTTTTTTGTTTCTATGTATTCGTCCGATGTTTCTGCGTGTGCGGATGTCTTCTTGGTCGATTTTAGACGCATCGCAGCCAGTTTTAGTTCAAGGTTAGTAACTGCCTTGGTCAGGGCCTTTTTGTACAAATCTGGTTTGGTTTCCTGTTGTTTATGTAAAAACAACAAAACTTGTTGTCTTACGGCTTCTGCGATATCCATAGATGCTCTTTCTGTGGCATTTTTATGATGTTGGGCGCCTGTTCTATAATAAACCTGTCGGCCGTATTCGGCAATTTGCGCCCCAAGCATGCCTAAATTTGGATAAATATCGTCAATAAAGTGTCCGTATTCATGACTTAGTGTGTTGATAAATTGTGAAAAGCTTTCAGATTTTATTATATGAATAGATTTTTCTTGCCAATTATATAGTCCTGTCGGTTTGGTTGCTTCTGTTCGAAGAATCACTTTTTCAACAAATTCTCCAAACAATTCCTGTAATAGGGTCTGTATGGTCATAAAACGCTTTTTGCCATCTGTATAACGGATTTTTAATTTCTGTTCAATGCCCAAATGTTTATTTATGCCCTGAATTATTTTTATAGCCAGTTCTTGGCGTTGCTTTCTGTCCAGTGTGTCAAAAATCCACGCGTCACGCAAAATTTCATCGTCACCAGCAATGATACTGGTGTATATGTCTGCGTATTTTTTGGCAACACCAATACGAGCCCCTATGTCGATTGCCCCACGTGCATCATTTCGGAATTGGTCGCTCGTAATTTTATGGGTTTTATACTGTTTGAATTTTTTTGACAATTCTGGATTAAAGCTAGAAAAATTCCCTTTGATATCGTCCAACAGTTTCGGGTCGTCTTCAAGCATTGTCAAAAAGAGGGCCAATGATATACTGGCAGGCACATATGTTTCGTAAACATTCAATACTTTTTCAAAAGTACTGATATCCATCCCTGTTAATTTTTTTATATATTCTGGATCATTGTTGACATTTTTATCAAAAACATTACGGCGCATGTTCATCCGACAGTACGTATCATAAATTATATCCAATATCTCTTCTTGTGATTTTGTTTTTGCCATAATGTGTTAGTTCCTTTGCCGTACTCATCATACCATAAAAAGAGGTTTTTTCTACATAATTATCTG
>SAMEA3663010__coassemble_226_pt1 | contig 26777 bp, 20 predicted proteins | sample SAMEA3663010__metabat2_low_PE_026 | metagenome-assembled genome bin SAMEA3663010 (sample SAMEA3663010) | pig gut metagenome | biome: pig gut; feature: pig-associated habitat; material: faeces | place: France | collected 2012 | reverse complement strand
CATTTAATGCAAAGGCAGGTTCGATTGTAACAGGCAGTGGAGCAACATCATCATGTAGCCAGTGTGGTAATTGGACATTTAGTGGTGGTGGCACAGCGACGAGTTGTACGGCATGCCCTGATTTAGAAAGTGGATGGACCAAAGCGAGTGGTACTGGGTGGAGCAGTTATAGCAACTGTAAAGAAACGAAGACAGGGACAGCAATTAATGCGAATTGTAGTGCTGGTGTATTGACTAAAACAGCTAGCAGTGCGACAGCGTGGGGATCTGCTGCAATCACGACAGCGTTGCAAGCGAAAGCAGGTTCGTATGTAAATGGTCAGACCTGTACCCAGTGTAATGGTGCGGTATGGTCTGCTGGTGGCACAGCGACGAATTGTAGCGCATGCCCTGACCAAACATCAGGTTGGACACGAGCGACAGGCACAGGTTGGACATCTGTTGGCAGTTGCTATCAGACGAAGAATGCGACAGCAATCAGCAGTTATTGTCAATCTGGTCAGTTGAAACAAACAGGTAAGAGTTCGACAGAATGGAACACAGCGACAGTATCCGCTACATTTAATGCAAAGGCAGGTTCGATTGTAACAGGCAGTGGAGCAACATCATCATGCAGCCAGTGTAATGGTGCGGTATGGTCTGCTGGTGGCACGGCGACGTCATGCAGTGCATGCCCTGACCAGACATCTGGATGGACACGTAACAGTGGCACTGGTTGGACAGCGGTAACGCAATGTAACCAGACCAAGAGTGTGGGTGGAAATTGCAGTGCTGGTGTATTGAAACAGAACGCGACCAGCATAACTGCGTGGGGTTCGTCAACAATCAGCACACCGCTGCAGGCGAAACCAGGGTATATCGTATCTGGTCAAACTTGTACAGGTTGCGCGGCTGGTACATACAGTGCGGGTGGTACGGCAACATCGTGCAGCGCATGTACAGGACGCACAAAGTATAGTGCGGCGAACGCATCGGCGTGCAGCACGGTATCTATGGGTTACTACACCACGGGTTGCAACAGCAGCAATAACAACTGTACTGGTCAGAGCCAGTGTACCAGCGGCACATGGTGTGCATCTGGTGTACAGAACCAGTGCAGCAGTTTAAGTGGGGTATCGGTCACAGGTGGTACGTATACATCTGCTGCGGGTTCATCAGCGAACACAGCGTGTAAGTACACAGCGCCAAGCAAGACCATAACGGGATGCAAGACCGTTACGACTAATACAGTTACATACAGTGGCACAGCATGGCCTGCGACGACCTATGGTGTGACTGCGAATGGTGGTTACATCATCAGCGGCAACAATACCGCCGCGGCAACGTGTAGTCAGTGTGGCACGGCCAAATACAGCGCGGGCGGTACAGCGACATCATGTTCATCTTGCCCGAACGCAGATTCTGGGTGGACGGTAACGTCGCCAGCCGGCAGTACTGCATACACGGCGTGCTATGAATACCAGACACCGGTGAATTGCGCCAGTGGGTCTGTAAAACGTGCGGCGTCCAGTGCGACGGCATACAGCAGCACAATATCGTTGCTGAGCACGTTGAAGTCCAAGGCCGGATATTATGCCAGCACGACGGCAACATCTTGCACGATTTGCCCAACGGGTTCGTCTTGTGCCGCGTCTGCAACCGCACCAACACCATGTGCAAACTGGACATATGCGGCCAGCACTGGTATGTCATCATGCACGGCGTGCCCTGCACTGACCAGTAATTGGACCAAGGCGGATTCGACCGGCACTGGTTGGAAATCGCACACTAATTGTGTACAAATCAGTCCAACACCAGCAAATTGTGCGGGCGGTAACCTGAAACAGGTGGTGGCGTCCAACGGCGCGAAAACATGGGGCACGTCCACGGTCAACAGTGCGTTGAGTTCAAATCCTGGTTACTATATCAATGGTACGGCATGTTCGGCCTGTACGGGTGCAACATACTATGGCGGTGGTACGGCAACATCATGTACCCCATGCCCAAGTATCTATACGAGCAACACAACCGCGGCCAAGAGCAAAGCTGAACAGTGTACGGTTCAGACCACGGGTGGGTACTATATTAAGACCGCCAAGGACAGCACACAGACAGAGTGTGATGGTAGGTATTATTGTCCATCGGCAACGGTTGCATACGGGTCAACCAACACACAGACGGCATGTCCAGTAGCGGCGGATCACAAGCGTGCAACAATACCTGCGGAATACTATACCAACAGTATTGCTGGTACATCTTTATCGTCGAGCAAGCGTAGATCGGCAATCACACAGTGTCAAGTACTGAATACATATAATGGTACACGTGGCAGTTTGTTTGATTATTTGACATACAACACCACAACGCAAAAATATGATGTTCAGGGCGCTGTTTTGTGGTTCAAGGCGAATCCTGGGTATTACCTGACCACGGCGACGGGTTGCGGTACATATGCGTATTATGGTGTGGCCAAGGAATGCGACAAGAACGCTTATTGTCCAGGAAAAGATCGAGTTGAGTGTAATTCCAGCAATCAGGCGACGGTTCAGGTCGAAAAGTTCGGTCTGGAATTATGCAGCGCGCTGGGGAACGGCTATGCGACATCTGATGGTGGCGCGGCGGCAACATCAACCGCGGCATGTTACCTGACCACAAGCAGATCGAAGTTTGTGAAGACGGCGGGCGCGGCGGAAGATGCATGTACTGCCGGCGGTTGGTGCCCGGGTGGCGTACGTGTGAACTATGGTTCAACCGGTGGGCGTACCACTTGCCCGACGAAGTATCCATCGTCGGCGGCCAGCTCTAACAGTGAACTGGATTGCTATGTCACAACCTCGGCGGGTAAATATGTCGCAGCGGTTGGCGCAGGTCAAGTGAACTGTGCGGGTACAGGTTACTATTGCCCAGGTGGTACGAATGTGTATTCGGGTGCGTATGGGTCACGTCTGACCACGGGTGGACGCACACAGTGTCCAGCGGGCTATCGCGACTTGGTGGCGACAGCGTCAACAACCAAAGAAGCACAGTGCACCATGAACGTTGCGGGCGGTAAATATGTTGCCACAGCCAAGGAATCGGCGGCCAGCGGCACATGTGCGGCTGGGTATGCCAAGGCAGCACACAGTGTGACATATGGTAATACATCGTCATGCGCGGCATGTACGGGCGCAACATACGCGGCCAGCACCGGTCAGGCATCGTGCACAGCATGTCCAACGGCCAAGACATATGCATCTGCGGTGAAGTCATATGGGTACTGGAATCGTGGCAAAGACGGCGATCATACAATCAGTGATGGTTGTTATGCGACCATGACAGGTACACTGAGCAATGGTTCGTTGACAGAACATGGATGCTATCTGGGCACGGATGGTGACTATGGTAATGGTGGTGGTAAACGCTGCTATGTACATCAGAATAATTTGAAGTGCAACGCGGGTTACTATGCATCCACCCTGTCAAATGGTTATGTGTGGAATAATACACGTGCAGGATTGTTGGGCAATACTTGCGTCGGTGTTGGTGCGGGTTATTACTCGGCAGCGAATATTCTGACGCGCAATCAGTGCCCAACCGGATTGACCACGATTGGCTATGGTGCGGGTGCGGACGAAGTGACGGATTGTGGACGAATCTTGCACTTTGGTAACGACAAGTTGTATCTGCGCAGTGGTAGAAAGACCACACCGTCGCTGAATGTCAAGATTGGTGATACCACATACTATGGTAACATGACCGTCGGCACAGGCAAAGGTAAGTTACGGTTAAAGAGTGGAACAACCACATATTCGGTTCACGATGACAGCATGTAAAAAAACGGGGCGTTTGCCCCGTTTTTTAGAGCATAGATAATAGAGAATAGATAATAGATTCGCGTCGAATGACGCACGGATTTATTTGCTGGATTGCCGCGCTGCGCTCGCAATGACAGGGGTTGGTAGTGCCAAGTAAAAAAAAGATGCGGCAAGGACGCAGTCCGCAGGCGACACATAAGAATGCGCGCAGCGCAACATTATTACCTAGATTCTGTGGTCAAGCCACGAAATGATAATTTTTAGTAAAACTTTATCACTAAACTGCACCCCGCCCCGTCGCACTGGGGTGCGCCCACCACACACGCACGGGGAATAAAAAACGCCACTATGGTGGCGTTGGTATTATTTGCTGAGTTCGCTCAATCGTTGAATCGCCATCAACAGGAATGAATTTGCGGCTTCTTGGACGGCGGTGGCGGCAAACTTAAAATTGCCTGAAACCAGCCACCCAACACTGGGTAAATTTAATTTCCCTGTGGATATGTTACGCCATACCAGCGTGCCGACAACTGTTTTGCCGTCGCGAACATATTTTGGGTTTTGAATTGCACGACCAATTTCTGGCATAAAATATGGCTCTGTCTGCATGACAGCCATGGCGACCAAATCACAGTTTCTCATGCGAATCCTTGGGTAAATGGTCGTGTTTTGGTGCAATACTTGGGCGCGCACGGTATCGATTTCTTGCTGTTTTGGGATGCCGGTGTTGTTCAGTGTGTTGGTGTTCCAACAGCCCAAATCATAATTGTAATAAATCAGCCCTGAATGGTTCGCGCCGAATAATTGTTGCATTTCTGCGTCTGTTAATTTTTTTACCATTTTGTTTCCTATTTTTTTGTAATTATAGGACTGAAATACAGTTTGTCAAGCGCGTACGATTTTTAGATAATAGATGCGCGCCGAATGGCTGGCATTATAAACAGGATTGCCACGCTACGCTCGCAATAAATCCAAGCGAAGCGCAGGATGCGGCAAGGACGCAGTCCGCAGGCGACACACGTGCTGATAGTGCCAAGTAAACAGAATGTGGCGGACAAAAAGCAAGCACCCTGCCCGCGTCGGAATCAGCGTTTTTCGCCACTGTGACGGGCCGCCGACAATGCCGTGCGCAATGACTGGGACGCAATTTGACGAAGTTTTGGTGCAAATGTGCGCATATTCATGGCGTCAGCCACGCTGTCGGCAAAAATCTGGGCGATATATTCAATCTGTGTTGGTGCGATGACAAAAACCTCGCTGGTGATGTTGGATGTGTTCAAATTCTGTACTGGTTCACGCATATAAAATCCCCCCAAATTCGGTAATTTTAGGAAAAAATTACCACTGCCACTTGTTTTGTTTTCTTTACCGCATTATATCATAAAGTATCTTGACCGCAAGGTACAAAATTGCTATAAATCTGGGGAAAAAGACAAGGAAAAGTTATGTTAAAAAACATTATCACAAAAGTATTGGGTTCGGCCAACGACCGATTGGTAAAATCTTATGATAAAACAGTGTCGTTGATAAATGATTTAGAACCAAAATATCACGCCATGACCGATGAACAGTTGCGCGAACAAACGCAGGAATTGCGCAAACGTTTGCAAAATGGCGAAAAAGAAAAAAACATTCTGCCCGATGCATTCGCATTGGTACGCGAGGCATCTGTGCGTACAATTGGATTGCGTCATTTCAATGTCCAGATGATTGGCGGTATGGTTCTGACCGGTGGACAAATTGCCGAAATGAAAACTGGCGAAGGTAAAACGTTGGTCGCCACATTGGCGTTGTTCTTGAAGGCACTGTATGGCAAGGGCGCGCATCTGATTACGGTTAACGATTATTTGGCGTCACGTGACGCAGCGTGGATGGGGCAGATATATCGTTTCTTGGGGTTGACCATTGGGACAATTCAGCACGATATGACCGATGACGAACGTCGTGCGGCATATGCGTGTGATATTACATATGTGACTAATTCTGAATTGGGTTTTGATTATCTGCGCGATAATATGAAGTTTTCCAAGGCACAACAGGTTTTGCGTCCGCTGTTCTTTGCCATTGTTGACGAAGTGGACAGTATTCTGATTGACGAAGCGCGCACCCCGCTGATTATTTCCGGCCCTGCCGAAGATACCAGTGAACTGTACGCACAGGTCGATGCGGTGGTTGCACAATTAAATCCATCTGATTACAAGAAAGACGAAAAAGACCGTCATGTTACCCTGACAGAATCTGGGGTTGATACGATTACGCGTATGTTAAAGGACGCAGGTCTGTTGGTGGGCGACAACTTGTATGCATCTGAAAATGCGCCGCTGGTGATGCATATTCAGCAATCATTGTTGGCGCATCATTTGTACCAGAAAAACGTGAACTATGTTGTTCGTGATGGCGAAATCTTGATTGTTGATGAATTTACCGGCCGTGTTATGACCGGACGTCGTTTCGGCAAAGGGCTGCATCAGGCGATAGAGGCAAAAGAACATGTTCAAGTTCAGCCGGAAAATCAGACAGTGTCCAGTATTTCATACCAGAATCTGTTCCGTTTATACGAAACATTGGCGGGTATGACCGGTACCGCAATGACCGAGGCCGCCGAATTTGAAGAAATCTATAAGTTGCGCGTGGTGTCAATTCCAACAAACCGTCCGGTTGCGCGTGTTGACCATCATGACGAAATCTATCGCAACAAGGAAGAAAAATACGACGCAATTATCAAACAGATTCAGGATTGTATGGCACGCAAACAGCCAGTTCTGGTTGGTACAGTGTCGATTGAAAAATCCGAAGAACTGGCGGCAATTGTGCGCAAGAAACTGAATATCAATCCAGCGGTTCTGAATGCCAAGCATCATGAATCCGAGGCCAAGATTGTTGCACAGGCCGGTGCCCCAGGGGCGGTTACCATCGCAACGAATATGGCAGGTCGTGGGACTGATATTAAACTGGGCGGTAATGCCGAAGATTTGATTGCAGAACTGGATGCAGATGCGCCTGATTTCGAAGAAAAGAAACAAGAAATCTATGACCGTATCGAGAAAAACAAAAAGTTAGTTCTGGACGCGGGTGGTTTATATGTGATTGGTACTGAACGTCACGAATCACGTCGTATTGATAACCAGTTGCGCGGACGCAGTGGTCGTCAGGGTGACCCAGGTGATTCTAAGTTCTTTTTGGCATTGGACGACGATTTGATGCGTATATTTGGTGCGGCGCGCTTGGATGGTATGCTGACCACGTTGGGATTAAAGACGGGCGAAGCAATTACCCACCCATGGATTACCAAGGCATTGGAAAAGGCACAGAAACGCGTCGAGGCCAGATATTTTGAAGCGCGTAAAGAGTTGCTGAAATATGACAACGTTATGAATGAACAACGTGGTGTTGTGTATAAACAGCGCGATGATTTGATGACCAGCGAAGATTTAGGCCCGCTGGCGCGTGAAATGATTGGCGATGTCGTAGAAATGATTTGCGAAAATAATATTCCAGAAAAATCTAATCCAATGGATTGGAATACCGCGGGCATTCATGATGCGATGTTGCGTGCATTTGCGCTGGATATCACCGATATAGAAAAGTGGAAAACCGACGAAAATATCACAGAACGTACGGCATATGACATCTTGCATTCATTGGCAATGCGTCGTTATGATGCCCAAGCGCAAAAGTATGGCCCAGAATTGATGCAGATGGCATCGCGCCAGATGATGTTGGGTGCATTGGACGCGGTGTGGAAACGTCACTTGCAACAGATGGATTATTTGCAGACGGCGATTGGTCTGCGTGGGTATGCCCAGAAAAATCCGTTGTATGAATATAAACGCGAAGCGTTGGATTTGTTCAAGAATACAATCAATAATTTCAAACTGATGTCTGTGTCGTATATATCACGTATGGAATTGACGCGCGCGGATGTTGATGCGACTGAACAACAGCGTGCCCAGCATGATGCGGAACTGAATCAGGCCGCTGGTATGGATGCGCGTCGTAATGCGCCCTGCCCATGCGGTTCTGGGTTAAAGTACAAGCATTGCTGTGGCAAATTGCATTAAAAAACGGGGCTGATGCCCCGTTTTTTTACGGTTCAAATACCAAAGTTCTGAATTAAAATTTTGTGCGCATCGCTGTCAGGACTATTTATAAATTCCTGTCAATAAAAAAATCTGCATTTTGGTAAATATCTGGTTGCGGCCTGGGGTTAAATTTTGCTATTGTGGCGGCATGGAAAAACAATTCGTTCATCTTCATACGCACACCCGTTTGTCGGTTGGAACTGGGACTATTCAGGTCAAGGAATTGCCTGCGTTGTGTGTCGCTGCGGGTATGTCGGCGTGTGCGTTGACGGATACGAATTTGATGTCTGGTTGCGCCGAATTTTCAGATGTTATGCCGGCCAAGAAAGTACAGCCGATTATTGGTGTTGAAATTTCACTGAATCATCATACGGTTGACCCAAAAATCTTGCGCGAATCATCGCTGTCCCAGATTGTTTTGTTGGCACAAAATCATGACGGGTATTTGAACCTGTGTGAACTGAGCCGTATTATGTACATGCGTGGCGACAATCACCATTTGGGGCCATATATTACGTTTGACGAATTGGCGTCGCATTCCGATGGTGTGATTTGTCTATCGGGGGCGCATCGTGGGCCGATAGGTATGGCGATTTTGAATAATCAAAATTCACAGGCGCGTGCGTATGCCGAACAATTCCAAAAAATCTTTGGTGACCGATTTTATATGGAAATTCAACGTCATGGTTTGGCGGATGAAATTAAAACAGAACCAGATTTTTTGAATATTGCGCGTGAATTAAACATTCCGATTGTCGCAACAAATGACGTAGTGTGTGCTGCTGCGTCGGATTACGAGGCCGAAGATGCCCTGTCCTGTGTTTTGGGCCAGACCAAGGTTATTGACCCCGATCGTCCGCGCAAATCGTCGGAACAGTATTTCAAATCGTCCGAAGAAATGTGGGATTTGTTTTCTGATTTGCCCGAAGCGTGTGAGAATACGGTTGAAATCGCACGTCGGTGTGGTTTTATGGTAAATGTTCATGAAAGACCATTGTTGCCACGTTTTGGTGATGACTTGGAAACCGAATGCCAGATGCTGCGTGAACACACTATGTCGGGACTGGCGGCGCGCATGCGCGAACAAGGGATTACTGACACCAAGCCATATTACGAGCAGGCGGAATATGAACTGGGCGTTATTATCAATATGGGATTCCCTGGGTATTTTTTGATTGTGGCGGACTATATTGATTGGTGTCGTAAAAACGATGTTTTGACGGGCCCTGGGCGTGGTTCAGGGGCTGGGTCTATTGTTGCGTGGGCGTTGGGTATTACGCATGTAAATCCGTTAAAGTACGGATTGCTGTTTGAACGTTTCTTGAACCCAGATCGTATTTCTATGCCCGATTTTGACGTGGACTTTGAACCAACGGGCATTGAACGCGTGTTGGCGTATATTTGCGATAAATATGGCCATGATTCAGTATGTAGAATCATTACATTCGGCAGTTTACAGGCCCGTGGCGCGATTCGTGACATTGGTCGTGTATATGGAATTCCGTATTCTAAATCAGACCGCCTGTCTAAACTGATTCCCCAAGATGCAAAAAAATTAAAAGATGCCGTTGATGCGTCGTCGGAAATTCAGCACGTTTTGGCGACAGACGAAGATATGAACAAGGTTGTGTCTATTGCTGAAAAATTAGAGGGGTCAATTCGAAATCTGGGGCAACACGCATGTGGTGTTGTTATTGGTGATCGCCCAACAACTAAAATTGCACCGGTGTATCGCGACCCCGCCAACCCATTGCCATCATGTCAATTTGATGGACATTATCTGGAATCGGCGGGATTGATTAAATTTGACTTTTTGGGATTGGAAACGCTGGTTGTATTAAAGTATGCGGTGCGATTGATTCAACAAACGCGTGGTATCAATATTGATTTGGACAAGATTCCGGTTGATGATGCAAAAACCTTGGCATTGTGGCAGCGTGGCCATACCGAAGGTATATTCCAATTTGATGCCCCGTTTGTACAACAGACCTTGCGCAAGATGCGTCCAACCAGTTTCTTGGAAATTTCGGCGTTAAATGCGTTGAATCGCCCAGGGCCTATTGCATTTATTCCACAATTTATCGCTCGTATGCATGGAGAAGAAGCGATTGAATATGTTCACCCAAAGGCCGAACCAATTCTGAAAGAAACGTATGGAATTATCGTTTATCAGGAACAGGTTATGCAGTTGACACGTGCCTTGGCAGGATTTAGCCGTGGTCAATCTGATACTGTTCGCAAGGCCATGGGTAAAAAGAAGTTAGATTTGCTGGCGCAACTGGAAGTAAAATTTATGGACGGTTGCGAACAGGAACAAACATTGAATCGTGAACAGGCCAAAGACCTGTGGGAAAAGTTCAAAGAATTTGCAAAATATGCGTTTAACAAATCGCACGCTATTGCCTATTCCATTGTCGCAAACCAGTGTGCATATTTGAAAGCGAACTTTACCCCAGAATTTTTGGCGGCATCAATGTCCAGTAATCTGAATGATACTGACCAGTTGGCGTTATTTGTTGATGATGCCAAGTCAAACTTTAATATTCAAATTGTGCCACCTGATATCAATGTCAGTGAATCATTATTCACGGTGCGTGATGGTAAAATAATTTACGGCTTGGCAGCAATCAAGGGCGTTGGCACAGCCGCCACAGACGCGATTGTTGCGGAACGCAATGCGCATGGGAAATTCAAAAACCTGACCGACTTTGCAAAGCGTTGCGCCCCTATTATGAACAAGCGTATTTTAGAAGCATTTGCGCGTGTTGGGGTTCTGGATTCGTTGCAACCAAATCGTGCAGCTATATTCATCAATGCTGATGCGATTTTGTCATATGCCTCAAAGTCAAAAGATGGTGCAAATTCGCTGTCGCTGTTTGCAAACACGATTGAAGATGATGTTACCGAAGACAGATTGACCAAGAATTTGACACGCACGACGCCATGGACATTTGGTCAGCGTTTGGAAAATGAATTGGCGGCATTGGGATTCTATATTTCTGCGCATCCGCTGGATCAATTCAAGCATCTGATTCAACGCGCCAAATTGGCGACCAGTGTCAGTATGATGGAAATGGGCGACCGCAAACCTGTTCAGATTGCAGCAAACGTAAATTCTTTTTCGCGTCGTCGCACCAAAACGGGCAAAGAAATGATTACAATCAATGCGTCGGACAGTTTCGGTAATATCGATGCGGTGGCATTCGGTGACGCGGCGGCTACATTTGCCCAGACGCTGTCTACGGAAAATGTCGTGTTGATTTCTGGCAAAACGTCCGCGCGTGATGACCGCGTGTCAATATTTGTGGATTCTATTACGCCACTGACGCAATGGGTGGCGCGTGTTGCGCGAAAACTGACGCTGGAAATTTATAACAAAGATGTGTTGCCTGCGGTCAAAAAGGCATTGATTTCATTGCCACACGGCCATACCCGTGTGATTTTGAATCTGCATGGCGCAGACAAAACAGCATCCATTGCATTGCCAACGGGGGTCGAATTGGGTGCAACCACCGCCAAAGATTTAATCGCATTGGGAATCAAGGTTGAAATAGAATGACGACAACAAAGCATATTCCTGTGTTATTGGGCGCAGTGATGGACGCACTGGGCGATGTGCGGGGTGCACGTATCATTGATGCAACATTTGGTGCGGGCGGCTATTCGCGCGCTTTTTTGAATGCGGGTGCATCAGTTGTTGCGTTTGACCGTGATCCGAATGTGGTTGCAGATGCGGACGCGTTGCGTGCGGAATTTGGCGACAGGTTTACATTCATTGCACGACCTTTTTCGGCGATGATGGAATTGGACGAAACATTTGATGCAATTGTGTTTGATTTGGGGATTTCATCGATGCAGATTGACGTTGCGTCGCGTGGTTTTTCTTTTCGGGCGGATGCACCGTTGGATATGCGTATGTCGGCATCTGGTGTAACAGCGGCAGAATTTATTCAAAATGCATCGGCAACCGAATTGGCGCGCGTGCTGCGTGAATATGGTGATGTAAAAAAAGCGGGTATTATTGCAAACGCTATAAAGCGTGCCGCGCCAAAAACAACATTTGCATTACGTGACCTGATTCATAATCCGCGCGATATCGCACCGGTGTTTCAGGCGTTGCGCATTGCGGTAAATGACGAAATGGGGGAATTGGAACGTGCCCTGTGCGCGGTGCCTGCGTTGTTGAATATTGGTGGCAAATGCGTATGCGTAACCTTTCATTCACTGGAAGACAGAATTGTTAAAAACACATTTCGCACATGGACGTCGCCATTGGGCGACCCACATATGCCGGTGGTAACAGAACCGAAATTTGCGGCAATGGCCACAAAAACACCAACAAACACGGAATTAGAAAATAATTCGCGTGCACGCAGTGCGCATATGCGCGCGGTCGTAAAATCATATTGACCCACCCTGTGCGTTTTTTGTAGAATTATCGTTGATATACAAGGAAAGGTAGATTAAATGAAAAAGTTATTAGCTTTGTTGTTGGGTATCGCACCAGTGTCAGCATTGGCGAATCCAGCGTGTCCTGTGTGCACAATCGCGATTGGTGCGTCATTGGAAATTGCGCGGCGTATGGGTGTGCCAGACAGTGTTGTTGGCCTGTGGGCGGGTGCATTATTGGCATTACTGGGGTATTGGGCGATTAAATTCTGTGACCAGCGCGGATGGAACTGGCGTGGTCGCAACACTATGTTGATTGTGTTGTCGGTCGCCATGATTGGTTTTGTGTATTTGGGGCGTGTTAAATATAACCCTCAGATGATTTGTGGCTTGTTTGCCATGGATCCTGTGTTGTTTGGCACGGTTTGTGGTGCGATATTATTTATACTGACTGAAAAATTGTATGATTTTATGAAGGCACGTAATGGTGGCCACGCACATTTCCCATTTGAAAAGGTTTTATTACCTGTCGTTGTACTGGCATTGGCCAGTTGGGCAATGATTGTATGTATGTAATAATAAAATAACACAAGGAGAATAAACAATGAAACGCGAATCCAAGAAAATGACATTGGATGAAATGATTAAAAAAGTTGACCAGTCCAAAAAAGTAAATCCATTGGATTTATCGTCTGATCAGGATTTGTCGATTGCGTTGATGAATTTGATATCGTTGGAAGAACACTTCTTTTTCAGTGGTGCGAAAACGCGCAAGACCGGTTTCTATGATATGATAAATACGGTCCGTGAAATGCGCAAAGAACTGATGAAACGAATTGTAAAACCATCTTCTGCCGAAGACGGCGAAGTATGGTGTATATCAAAGCACTTGTTGGCGGCATCTATGCGTTTGATGGAGGTTGGAACCAAGGCATTGGGCGCAGGTAACACAAAAGATGCGTATAATTTGTTTAACAAGGCGTATGATTTGTATTCTTTGTTCTGGGGTATTAATATGAACCTGATTGATTTGACAGGGGTAAAGCAAACTGTGCCGGCGGTTTATGAGCATGCAATGACGGAATGCAAGTTAAAACAAGATGACGATAAAGTCGTCGCGTCCAAGGGCGCAGCAGGCAAAGCCGACAAATCAACCGTTAGTAAATTGGGCGACTGGGTCAAGAAAGCGGTAAACTGTTGTATTGAATAAATTCGGTATTGATTCATATGTCTGAAAAATGATATAATGCGTTCAAGAGAGAGTAAAAAATTGGCAATGTGCACGTCAAATTTAATCAAATGTTTTATGGCGATTATGGTCGCTGTTTCTGCTGGTAATGTGTCGGCGGAACAGATGCCAAATCCGCGTGCGATATCTGGGGTTGCGTCATCTGGACGTGACGGTTCGCGCAGTGTCAATCGTGACTCTGGTTCTGCGACCGTGTCGCGCGTTGCCACAACCGCACAACGCAGAACAACAACATCACGCGCGGCGACAACAAATAATATCGTATCATCACGCAATGCACGCACGGTGGTAACACCAGTCGGTGCAACGCGCAGTGCAACGGTTGCTCGTACGGGTGTTGTGGGCGCAATGCGCGCGGGATATGCCCCAACGGTTACCAATGCACGCGTTGCCTCGACCGCAAACGCATCGCGTGCGGCGGTTGCACGCGCGACAGCGGTGTTTGACGATGTGTCCAAGATTGGCGGGGGCTATGCCACCTGTCGCGAGGCATATTCAACATGTATGGATCAATTCTGTGCCAAGGCAAATGATACATACCGTCGTTGCTTTTGCAGTTCTAAATTCACAGAATTTCGTAATACAGAGGCCGCATTGGACGAGGCCAAAAATCTGTTGGTGCAATTTGAAAATAACAATTTGAACGCTGTTGACAAGACCGCGGCCGAGGTGAATGCGATGTACACCGCAACCGAAGGTGAACGTGCAATCAAAAATGATACCAGCGGCGCGGCGGCCATGTTGTCTGAAATTGACAATTTGTTGTCTGGCAAACGCCAGGTGTCCGCCAGCAACAGTGGCACATCATTGGGTGTGTTGGATTTGGACTTTTCAACCAATCTAGACGATATTTGGAGTGGCGGCGACTCGTCGTCTATATTTACGTCATCTGGTACAGATTTGTCCAAATTAGAGGGTCAGGCATTATACACACAGGCGCAAAAGCAATGTTTGTCGTTGATGAAAGATGCGTGTGAAAACAATGCCGTTATGACCATGGCCAAGAGTTCGTATAACATATTGATTTCCCAAGATTGCAATGCGTATGAAAAGAAAGTAAATTCCCAGCGTGAAACGATTAAACAGACCGTGCGTACTGCGGAAAAGTATTTGCGCGATGCCCGTTTGGAAGAGTATCGCAGCCATAACAGTGCGGACGTCAATGAATGTATCGCAAAAGTGAAAACGGCAATTACCGCAGATACAGCGTGTGGCGCAAATTATAAAAAGTGCCTGGACTATACCGGGGCATATGTTGATGCAAATACTGGTGATCCAATTTACAGCCCGCGTTTGTTTGAACTGGAAAATCTGATTACATTGGACGGTGCAAATGGTAACACCGATGTATTAAGTCAGAATGGTAAATTCAACAGTTTCTTGGAAACACGCAAAATGTTCGCAACAACCGCATTGGATTCATGTCGCGATATTTCCACCACCGTATGGCAAGAATTTAAGCGCAGCGCATTGATTGAAATTGCGCAAGCCCAATCGGCCAAGATTGAAGAAGTCAAAATGTCTTGTGTCAGCACGATGGCGGATTGTTATGATACCCAGACAAATGCATTAAAAGATTTTGACACCACAACCGCATCGGCGGCGGGGGCAGTCAGTGCATACGCGGCCAAGGCCCTGTGCCAGGACAAAGTTACGGCATGTGCGGCGTTGTACGGTAATAATACAAGTTGTCAATTTGATGGCAATGGTAAATTGACCAGTGACGCGGCGTCTTGCGGAATTAAAGCGTTGTTGGCGTTCGTTGACAACGTTGATACCGTTCGTGTCGCCGAGGGATGTTCCACCGCCATTGATAATTATGTAAAACAATTATGCACACCATCAACTGGCACCCAAGGGTATCCGTGGAATTGCCGTCGCTATGGTCAGGCCCAGTTGCGCAGTATTATTGAAAACTATGCGGTACAGAATTGTAAAGATCCAACCTCAGACAGCGAGCAGTTTTCTGAATTGCCGGATCGGGTAAAACAGCAGGTAAGCCAAGCGATTAACGATATCCAAGAAGAATTGGACGACCAGCTAGCAGATGCGTGCGAATCGTTGGATGGGGTATGGACGGATGCGGATGATACAGGTAAACTGTTGACGGCGTTTTATTCAACAACATTTGGTAAATCCGAAGAGCCAACGGATACCAATACGGGAAAAAATGCGTTGTCAGGGCGTTGTGTTGAAAACAGCGAACGTACAGCATGCTTGGCATATAACACGGGGCGCGAAACGCCGGTTGCCACATATGATTCTGTACGTGGTTGTGTGTTGACCGATGTTTGGTATCAGGAACGTTGCACCGCGATGAACGGTTATTATGAAACAGGTAATTGCTATCTGGAAAAAGATAACAGTGATGTGTTGAAAAAATTTGTTGAACGTGTGTTACCAAAAATTGCAATCATTAACAAGGACAGCTGAGGTAGTACATCTTGATTCGTTAATATAAAAAACGCCCGTTTGGGCGTTTTCTATTTGTTTTTTATTCGTTTAATTGATGTTATTTAATGAACGCAACATTTTCATGACCATTTGACGTTTGTCATCATCGGGCAGACGCCAGTACAGGTTTATCAGTTGCAATGACTCATTTTTTGACAATGGGTCGTCTAATTTCTGTTCAGCAACGCGCCCCGTGGATTTGCCGCCACGGATTTCTGTCGATGTATTCCCAGGCAAGCCCTGAAAGAAAAACGATACAGGGGTTTCCAGTGCCGTGCTGAGTTCAAACAAGCGCGACGCAGATATACGATTCCCCGCGGTTTCGTATTTTTGAATTTGCTGAAATGTTACCCCACAAATTTTAGCCAAATCTTTTTGCGACAGGCCCATCATTACGCGACGCAGTTGGACACGCTGGCCAATGTGCTCGTCTACTGATGTTGGGGAAAAAGGTCTTCTACTCATGTTCTTTTCTCTCTGTGTATATGACATAGTTCCTAGGACATTTTATACAATGTTTATTATTCTTTTGCAATCAAAAAACTGTTATGATATTTTTGCATTATTAATCAGGAAAGGAAATAGGAATTATGACAAAACCAGTTGTTTTATGTATTATGGACGGTGTTGGAATAAATCCAGAAACTGAACATAACGCGGTTGCATTGGCAAATATGCCGTATTTTAACAAATTATTACAAACATACCCGCACTCGCGTTTGGATGCCAGTGGCGCGGCGGTGGGCTTGCCGTATGGAACAATGGGCAATTCAGAGGTGGGACACATCACGATTGGCTCGGGCCGCGTGGTGAATCAATTTTTGCGCCGTTTTCAACTGGAAAAATGGGATAAAAATGTTCCCTTGGCGGATTTTATTAAATCTGTGCAGCGCGACGGTGGCATTGTGCATATGGCGGGGCTGATGTCTGATGGCCGTGTGCATTCAGACATAAACGATATGTTGACGATTGCAATGCGCGTGTTGGACACGGGCCTGCGTCTGTGTATTCACTTTATTGCTGATGGTCGCGATACCCCGCCCCAATCAGCCGGCGAATATATTCGATTGATAAAACAACGTTTGGCAACGTATTTTGCGTCTGGTCAGGCGTTTTGGGGGACATTGTCTGGGCGTTATTATGCAATGGACAGAAATCAAAACTTGGACAGGACGACCGCGGCATTTAACGCAATTGCCCGCGCAACCAGTCCATATGTTTCGCCAACAATTGATTCAGCGTTGGATTCGGCGTATGCGCATGGCGAAACAGATGAATTTATCAAACCGACCGTCATTACAGGTGATGTGCCAATTACACCCCAAGATGGATTCCTGTTTGGCAATTACCGCAGCGACCGCGCGCGCCAGATTGTGCGTGCAATGTTGACCACGGGCGCGCACATGTTGTGCTTTTCCCAATATGGCGAAGGGTTGGACGAATTGTGCCCTGCACTGTTGCCAGATGTTGAAACGCACGACACGTTGGGTGATGTTCTGACGGCATATCATTTGCGCCAATTACGTATTGCAGAAACAGAAAAATACAACCATGTGACGTATTTCTTTGATGCAGAACGTAATATGGACTATGCGGACGAAGAAAAGGTTCTGATTCCATCGCCAGATGTTGCAACGTTTGATTTAGCCCCTGAAATGTCGGCGATTAAAATCACAGACGCGTTGTTGGACAAATTGGCGGACTTTGATGTTGTTATTTTGAATTATGCCAATGGTGATATGGTTGGGCATACAGGCAAAGAGCCAGCCACCATCGCCGCGATGGAGGTCTTGGACGCCCAGTTGGCGCGCCTGGTGCCTGCAGTATTGGCGTTGAATGGCACTGTTCTGATTACGGCCGACCACGGAAATGCGGAAAAAATGTGGGATTATAAAAATGCTATGCCGTGGACGGCGCATACAACAAATCCTGTGAATTTTATATTGGTGTCAAACACGCCGCACAGCGTGCACGATGGGGGGCTGGCTGATATTGCGCCAACAATGTTACAGTTGCTGGGGTTGCCCCAACCCGCCGATATGTCTGGTAACAGTTTAATAGACAAATAAAATGTGGCGACAAATTATTTGTCGCCCCGTTTATTACGTCGCATTGCGAAAAAATCACGCAACATTTGTGCCGATGCGTCGGCAAATTCAGGCATTTGAGTGACGTCTGGTTTCCACAAGTGGCGGTCGGTGTCGTATACGCGTGCACCGGACATTATGCCGCCACCTTTGGCATCACAGGCGGCAAAGTATACACGACGAATACGTGCCAGTGAAATGGCCGTTGCGCACATTGCGCATGGTTCCAGTGACACGTAAATGTCGCAGTTGTCCAAGAATTTCGTTCCCAATTTTTTACATGCACGATTTATTGCAACGATTTCGGCGTGCAATGTTGGATTACGTTTCAGTTGCACTTGATTTTCGCCACGGGCAATAATACGCCCATCGCACACAATTACTGCACCGATTGGAACATCGTCGTGCGATTTTGCGCGAATTGCTAAATTTATGGCTTGCTGCATAGGGTTCATGTGATACACTGTACAATATGGATTCAAAATTGCAAATCATTTCAGGAATGTTTCGTGGACGTAAATTGCGCCTGCCAGATGGGGCACGCCCGACCCAGAATCGCGCGCGAATTGCGCTGTTTAATATGCTGGACGGGATTGTTGGTGCACGCGATACGCTGAATGTCTGGGACGCGTTTGCAGGCAGTGGTGAATTTGGGATTGAATTTTTGTCGCGACGCCCAATGGCGAACGTTACATTTACCGATAATGCCGCCGCGTCAATAAAAACAGTGCGCGCAAACGTTGCACCCCTGAATGTCGGTGCGCGTGCCAATATTTTAATGGCCGATGCAATGACGCGAATTGAACAAATTGCCCCGAATGCTGATTTGATATTTGTTGATCCGCCATATGATTTGTCGGAAATTGGGGCGCGTTTTGTGCGCCGTGTGGGCGTGGCGGCGCGCGTTGGTACGATTTTGGTATGGGAACAAGACGCCGATAAATTCATGTTGCCAGACGATGCGCAATGGGAAATTTTGCGCGATAAAACGTACGGGCGGGCGCGTTTTTTGATTTTGCAACGTCGCGCGTAATAAAAGCCTTGATTTTTCAAAGATTTTAGTAAATAATATGCCCCGCACGGCACCCTTGGAGGTCGCGCACAGTTAAACCAATGCTATTAAAAGGATTATAAAATGGCAATTAAATTAAATGCAGATATTCGCAGCGTTGCTGGCAAGGGGGCCACACGCAGCATCCGCAAAAACAAGAAAATCCCCGCGGTTATCTATGGTGAAAAGAAAGCCCCAGTTGCAATTGAATTGGATGGCAATTCTTTTGAACTGTTGATCAAGAAACCTGCTTTGCGGACTAAATTGTTTGAAATTGATACAACAAACGGCAAAGAAAATGCCATGTTGGTCGATATTCAATATCACCCTGTGTCGGACGCAGTTGTTCATGTTGATTTCAAACGTATTGACGTGAATAACCCTGTCGAGGTTAGTGTTCCAGTGGAAGTTATCAATGTTGATGCATCCAAGGGTATTAAATTGGGTGGTGTTTTGAACTTTGCAGTGCGTAAGGTTGCATTGCGCGGTCTGGTACACGATATCCCTGAAAAAATCGTTATTGATTTGACAAATGTTACAATCGGCGAAACAGTTCATGGTACCGATTTGGTTTTGCCTGCGGGTATTGAATTGGGCTTGCATCAGGCAGAATTGGCGTTTGCAACAATCGGTGGTAAAATGCCAGAAGAAGCAGATACACCAAAGGCTGCTGCTGCTGCCGCTGCACCTGCTGCTGCACCAGAAAAGAAATAATTGCAAAATTATTTATGTACATAAAACCGCCCGTTTGGGCGGTTTTTTATTATTTTTTTCCTGTGGGCTTGAAATCTGTTTTAGTGTTCACTATATGATGGGCATAAGAAATTCAAGGAGTGAAAAAAATGGCAAAAGTATTAGGTATTGATTTGGGTACAACAAATTCCGCCATGGCGTTCATGGATGGCAGTGACCCAAAAATTATTGAAAATTCAGAGGGTGGTCGTACAACCCCATCTGTTGTCGCGTTGACAGCAAATGGCGAACAGTTAGTTGGCATCACAGCCAAGAATCAGGCAATCACCAATCCTGAAAGCACAATTTATGAAATCAAACGTTTGATGGGATTGCGCTTTGACAGCCCAGCGGTTAAAGAAATCGCTGCACGCGTACCATATAAGATTGTGCGTGGCGACAATGGTGATGCGTGGGTTGAAATTGATGGTAAAAAATATGCCCCATCACAGATTTCTGCGATGATTTTGGCAAAGTTAAAGAAAGATGCCGAGGCGTATTTGGGCGAAACAGTTTCTGATGCGGTTATTACCGTGCCAGCATACTTTAATGATTCACAACGTCAGGCAACCAAAGACGCAGGACGTATTGCGGGCCTGAATGTGTTGCGTATTGTTAATGAACCAACCGCCGCCGCGTTGGCGTATGGTTTGGAAAAAGACAAGAATGGCACAATCGCCGTATATGACTTGGGTGGTGGTACATTTGATATTTCTATATTGGAAATTGTTGATGGCGTGTTCGAGGTTAAATCCACAAACGGTGATACCGCACTGGGTGGTTCAGACTTTGATGCGCGCGTATTGAAACATCTGATTGATGAATTCAAGGCGCAGTCTGGCATTGACCTGTCGGGCGACAAATTGGCGTTGCAACGTCTGAAAGAAGCCGCAGAAAAGGCAAAGATTGAATTGTCGTCCAAGACATCAACTGATATCAACCTGCCATATCTGACAGCAGATGCAACAGGGCCAAAGCACTTTAATACAACATTGACACGTGCAAAGTTGGAATCATTGGTTGATGACCTGATTCAAAAGACAATTGAACCGTGCAAGAAAGCGTTGAAAGATGCTGGTTTGGACAAGTCGCAAATCAACGAAGTTATCTTGGTCGGTGGCCAGACACGTATGCCAAAGGTTGTTGAAACAGTAAAAGAATTTTTCGGTCGCGAACCACACAAGGGCGTGAATCCTGATGAAGTTGTTGCGTTAGGTGCTGCGATTCAAGGTGGCGTTCTGAAAGGCGACGTCAAAGATGTTCTGTTGCTGGACGTAACACCGTTGTCATTGGGTATTGAAACATTGGGTGGTGTGTTTACACGTTTGATTGACCGTAACACAACGATTCCAACCAAAAAATCACAGGTGTTCAGTACCGCCGAAGATAACCAGTCGGCTGTGACAATTCGCGTATTCCAAGGCGAACGTGATATGGCCGCAGATAACAAGTTGCTGGGTCAGTTCAACTTGGAAGGTATTGCGCCTGCCCCACGTGGTATGCCCCAGATTGAAGTGTCATTTGATATTGACGCCAATGGTATCGTGCATGTATCTGCAAAAGATAAAGGCACAGGCAAGGAACAGACAATTTCCATTAAATCTGATGGTGGTCTGTCCGAAGAAGATATTAAAAAGATGGTTGACGAAGCCGCGGCAAATGCCGAAGCAGACAAGCAGAAGCGTGCATTGGCAGAAGCCAAGAACAACGCCGAAGCCGCGGTGTTCAGCATTGAAAAATCACTGAAAGAACATGGTGATAAAATCAGTGCCGATGACAAGAAAGCCATCGAAGACGCAAAACAAGCGTTGTCCGATGAACTGGCAAAAGCGGATGCAACTGCAGAATCGCTGAAAGAAAAAACTGATGCATTGATGGAAAAATCAATGAAATTGGGCGAAGCTGTTTATAAAGCCGCACAAGAAGCGCAGAAATCTGAATCTGGCGAAAACAAGCCAAACGAAGATGGCACGCGTGATGCCGATTTCTCGGAAAAGAAATAAAAAAACGGGGCATTTGCCCCGTTTTTCAAAGTTCAGAGTTCAAAGTGCAAAGTTCAAATATATGCACAAACAAACTATATCACTCTGTCACTTTATCACTAACTCACTAAAAAAAACGGGGACGCGCCCCGTTTTTTATTTGATTTCACCAATATAGATTCCCATATGGTGGGCGACGTCCAATAGTGGGTCGTCGGGGGAAATAAATGCATCTGATGTTTTTAGACCAGGAATCTTTGGGTCGTCGGCAATTTCACCGGCATCAAAGAAATCAGACAAACTTACCGTTTTAACATTATTGCCGTCCAATGCCGTCATAACGTATGTTTCGTTATTATCAATCGCGTGCAATGCGCAATCTGCAAAGCGTACCGCCAAAATACGGTCGCATGCCGTGGTGTCGCCAACGCGTTGGATGTGTTCTGGGAATACAGCGCGATTTGCAATGCCCGCGGCGGTTAATTTGCGCGAAATAATATCGGCGGGGCGTCCTGAATGCCCGCGCAGATGTACCCCCTCTGACACAACAATGATGCCATAATCTGTATCGGCGTGCTGTATATGCGCAATAACCGAATCCAAATCAAATTTTATTTCCGGTATCAATATAACCGCTGCGCCGGCGGCAATACCGCCATGCAATGCCAATGCGCCACAATCGCGCCCCATAGATTGTACCACAAACCAGCGATGATGGCTGCGCGCGGTCATCATCAACTGGTCACAAAATGATGTCAGTTGCTGAACCGCGGTGCTGAATCCAATCGTGCAATCAGTCAGTGGTATATCCATATCAATCGTTTTTGGAATACAAATCAGTTGCAGGTCTGCATAGATTGCACGGTTGCACCATGCCAACGACAAACTGCCATTGCCGCCAATCAAAACCAGTGCATCCAGTTTTAATTCTTGCAATGATTTGCGTAATTTTTTGTTGAAGTTATCCAGTTTTCCGCCCTCTGCCGCGGTTTCAAAATTCATCGCGCCGGCATGCCCGTTGTGCAAAAAACTGCCCGCCAGACGCGCGTTTTCAATCGGCAGTGTGTCATCATTTAACTCTATAACGCGGGGCGGCGTTGTGCACAGCCCATCAGTGCCGTCCAAAATACCCCAAACCTGCCACCCGCGCAAGCGTGCGCCGTGTGTAAAGCGTTGAATAACCGTATTCAGACCGGAACAATCACCACCAGTCGTCATAATACCTATTTTCTTCATATTCCCCCTCACAAACATGCCCTGATTATATCATATTTAAGTTGACAAAGAAAGATTATTTGCAATAATTTGTCCAAAGTTTTAATTCCAAACGTTTCAGGAGATTACACATGGCAAAAAATAATCAAAAGCCAACTAATATCGGAAAAACAAAGCGTAGTACAGACGATTTGATAAATGATGCAATCGCCCAACAGAACAATTGGATGGAAAATCGCCGCAATTTTGCCAGACGTTTCTTGAAGACGCTGAATATTTTTGCGCGCCCCGCCCCACGCAATGATGCAGAGATTCAGACGGCGGCAACATCGGCGCGTACGGCGCGTAATTCGCGTAATGGTCTGCGTGCATATTGGTTCCCAATTTTGTGTGCAATCTTTGTTGTCTTTGTTGCGATTTGGGTTTTATTTGTTCGTGCAAACAACACAACAACACAGGTTGTGGTTGTGCCATCTGTCCCAGAACCAATCGTACAAACAGTTGATGAAAATACCGTTCCGTCGTTTGATATTGTTCGTATAGAACCCGCAGGTTCAATCGTTGTTGCGGGACGCTGGTTGCCACACCAAAATATATCAGTCGTAATCAATGGTAAAATTGTTGCCACAGAACGCACAGATTCTGATGGCGAATTTGTGTATGCACCTGCACGCGTGTTTGACGCTGGCAACTATACGATTTCGCTGGTTGGCGCAGATGACGGCACAAAATCCACCGAAAACGTATTTGTTTATGTTTCGCCACATGGGTATAAACATTCTGTATCTTTGCTGATGACACGCGACGGCAGCACAATGTTGCAAGCCCCATCGCTGTTGGCGGATGGTGATTTGGTCGTGTCTAAAATCGATTATTTGGACACGGGCCGCATTGTTGTAACTGGTGATGCGTTGCCACGCCTGCGTGTATCATTGTCGTTGAACAATAAGTATTTGGGTTTTGCGCGCGTATCTGACCACAAACATTTTGGTCTGGGGGCGGACGTTGGTGAATTGGAAACCGGCAAAGAATACACACTGACAGTACGCCTGCACGATGGTGATGGCCGCACAGTGGCTCAGGTTGGTCATACATTCACGATGCCAGAAATGACGGGTGACGATAATACATATTATACGGTTCGTCGTGGCGATTGTCTGTGGATTATTGCGCGCAATTTCTTGCGCCGTGGTGTTTTATTCAGCATTATTGCCGAACGCAATAATATTGAAAACCCAAACCTGATATACCCAAAGCAACTGTTGCAAATCCCAGTTGGTGAAAGTAAATAAAAAATCGGCGAAATGCCGATTTAATTTTTGGTGCGGGCGAAGGGAATCGAACCCTCGCCTAAAGCTTGGGAAGCTTTCGTTCTACCATTATACTACGCCCGCAATGGTTTAACGGTGCAGATTCTATAATAAATTTGTCGGGTTGTCCAGACCAAATCAATAATAATTTGACTTTTGATAATTTTTGATTCATAATAGCCCCGCAAATCCCAACAGATTGCCATTTATGTAAATCCAGTACGCGGTATGCGTGTGGAACATCAACCGACAAGTTTTTGTCTTTGATGGTGGTTTTTCTGTGTGGGTAAACAGTTATAAATACTAAGGAGCAAAATTATGGCAACTGTTATTCGTTTGGCACGTTTCGGCGCAAAAAAACGTCCATATTATCACATCATCGTTACAGATTCTCGCAATGCGCGTAATTCTGGTAACGTTTTGGAAACTATTGGTAAATACGACCCAATGTTGGCACGCGATAATGAAAAACGCGTTGTTATGGACGTTGAAAAGGTTAAATCTTGGATTGCCAAGGGTGCAAAACCATCTGACCGCGTTTATCGTTTCTTGGTAAATGCTGGTTTGGCAGAAAAGAAACCAATTCCAGTTCAGACAAAGAAGAATCAGCAATCTGAAAAAACACAGATGAAGATTAAAGACAAAGCTGACAAGTTGGCTAAAATCGCCGAAGAAAAAGCAGCCGCCGAAGCAGCAGCCAAGGCCGCAGCAGAAGCCACAGCGGAAACAACAGCAGAATAATTTTGCGTTTAATCAATGCGCCCGCAATGCGGGCGCGTTCGGTAATTTGTTATGAACGATATATCAAAAATCTTGGTTGGAAAAATAGTCGCCCCCCAAGGCATTCGGGGCGAAGTTCGGGTTCAGACCTATTCTGAATCCCCAATGGATTTCAAGCATTTTGATATACAGAGTTCAAAATTCAAATCCAGCGAATTTCATTTTGTGCGTCGGCTGAATCCGACGTCAGATGTTATAATTGCACGAATTGATGGCATTGCCGACCGTAACGCGGCGGAAACATTGCGTGGTACGGAATTATTTATATCGCGTGATGCGTTGCCAAAATTGGGCGCAGATGAATATTATCAATCTGATCTGATTGGATTTACTGTTGTGCGCAATGACGAAAATATCGGTCGCGTGGCGTGTTTCCAAAATTACGGTGCGGGTGATATTATTGAATTGGAAAACGGTGATATGGTGTCGTTTATCGGTGCATATGTTGATTTGAATACGAGGGTTATAGTGGTTAAGTAATATGGCAAGTATAAAAATAAATTTTGCCGGTATTGGTAAAAAAATAAATGCAGAATGCAATTGGGATTTTCTGGCGTGCCCTGTTTTATGCTTGGAACGCAGTTGGGCACACGCATATTCTACAACACGTATGAATGACAATGTTGTTATTCGTATTGGTGAATTTAAAAGTTCAGAAATGGCGCGCATGAATGCAGCAATTGCAAAAAATTTGTGTGTGAATTGCCGTTATAAAAATAAAGAAAAGGTGCGATAAAATGTTACCACGTACTTTTGTTCGTATGGATACCGAAGACGTATATATTCCACGTCGCTTGACACAATCGTCAAATGGCGATTTATGGTGCTCGTGCGTTTATACATGTGACCAGTTTATGACGTATCCGGTTGATGTGCACGGTCGTCGTATTATTCCGTTGGACGCAACATGTCCGAAATTGGCCACAGCAGGTATGAAATGTACTGGCGGATATATCTGGTGCAATGGTGCAGTCAGATTCGACAAGATGCCACATCGCGATACATTGCAGATATGGAAAAATTGCAATAAAAAACAGCGTTAAAAGAAAATGCACTTTAACATACTGACCATTTTTCCAGAAATGTTTCCTGGCACGTTGGCCGGCGGGGTTGTTGGCCGCGCGCTGGAACGTGGTGTGTGGTCGTATGACGCGATAAATATTCGTGATTTTGCCATAAATAATTATGGCAGCGTTGATGACGAACAGTTTGGTGGCGGCGCGGGTATGGTTATGCGCCCCGATGCATTGGGGGCGGCGATTGATTCAATAAAAAATCGTGGCAAAATTATATATTTTTCACCACGTGGACCACGCCTGAATCAACATATGGTGCGCGAATTTGCCGCTGACGCTGATGCAACGTATACCCTGCTCTGTGGTCGCTACGAAGGAATAGATCAACGAATCATCGAAGAATATGATATAATGGAACTATCAATCGGCGATTATATACTGTCTGGCGGGGAAATTGCCGCCCAAGTTTTTGTTGACAGTTGCGTTCGCTTGATAGATAATGTCCTGCACGGTGGCGCAGAATCCACTGCAAACGAGAGTTTTGAAATCGGGGGGCTGGAATGGCCGTTATACACCCGCCCGTCGGCATGGCGTGGACGCAAAGTCCCAGAAGTCCTGCTGTCCGGTCACCACGGCAATATCGAACGGTGGCGGAAA
>SAMEA3663010__coassemble_202_pt1 | contig 28578 bp, 30 predicted proteins | sample SAMEA3663010__metabat2_low_PE_026 | metagenome-assembled genome bin SAMEA3663010 (sample SAMEA3663010) | pig gut metagenome | biome: pig gut; feature: pig-associated habitat; material: faeces | place: France | collected 2012 | reverse complement strand
TGTACGCTTTAATGATTTGATTGCGCCATTGCCATTTGCATCGTAATATCCCGATGTGCCATCTGCCTTGCGAAAACGGTACATTTTTACGTTACCACGCAGGGCCTCGAACTGGACGGCTAAAACGCGACCATTATCGATTTTTTGCCCATTGGAAAAGTTTTCTTCATACAAGACCGAGAATTTCTGGCCCGCGCGTACGTCACGTTCAAAGTCCATTTCAAACGCCAACAAATCGTACACATCGGCCAAGATACCCGCCGGTATTCCCGCGCGCATGCCCGCCAAATAGAAACTGTCGCCATCGGTAATTTCGCCACGTTTGTACACAACGCGTGTATCGCGTTCAATGTCAACGGTCTTGGCCGTCCATGCGCCATTGTCGCCACATGTCAATTCAACCTGACGCCATGGGGACGGAATAACGATGATTTTTGATACAGGTTCGCCTTGGGCGGTGCGAACAAATTCAATCTTGTCATTGCCGGCACGCAGTGTTGTCAACGCCGCATCTGATTTCAGTACGCGCGCGATTGCATCAACATCATTGTGGGTCAGCCCTTGGTCAATCAATAATTTGGACAAAGTGTCGCCCGATGCAACAGCCACCACATCACGGCATTCCGCCGTCCGCGCTTTTATAGCCGGACGGCCACTGACACGGCTGATGATAACGACGATTACTGCCACAACAACCAGAATTGCAGCCACCGCCACAACCAGTTTTGACAGAGTATTTGGGTTCAGAATATCTTTTGCTTTTTTCATAAGCCCGATTATAATGGACTTATGAAAATAAATCAAGCGTTCACAATCTTGCAAAATGCCGGCGGTATTCGCGCAGCACGCATTATTACTGAAAATACTAAAAAATTATCGCGTTTGCGCGTGTGGCGTTATGCGCGTGCATTGCGTCGCGGTGTGCCAGTTGCTAAAATTATCGGGCAAAAATGGTTCTATGGCCTGAAATTCCATACAAATCGTCATACATTGGACCCGCGCCCAGATACCGAAACATTAGTCGCAGCGGTAATCGCTGATTGTGGGGCGAATGACGCGCCGAACATTTTGGATTTAGGTACGGGCACGGGCTGCATTATTGGCGCATTGGTAAAAAATATTCATAGTGCACGTGGTGTTGCGATTGATGCATCATACGGTGCAGTGCGTGTTGCACGCGGCAATATGTACTCGTTGGGATTGCGTGACCGCGTGGTGGTGGTGCGTCGTAACTTTGACAGTCCACGTGCTGCGTTGGCAAATACATTTGATATAATTGTTTCAAACCCGCCGTATATTGCGGTGGGCGATGCGCGCGTTGATGCGGGTGCAATGCACGATCCGCATATGGCACTGTACGCAAAAAATAATGGGTTGGCGGCGTATAATTCGATTGCACAAAATGCCAAAATTTGGTTGCGTCGTGGCGGTAAAATATACTTGGAAATTGGTGCAGGCCAGGGCGTTGCCGTCCGTGATATATTTGCCCGCGCCGGTTGGAATTTTGTTCGCGCGGAATGCGATTTGGCGGGAACAGAACGCGTATTAGTTTTTACAATCAGGTAAATTTATTTGCAACCGCAATCCCCATCACAGTGGTGACAGCAACAATGATGACCGCATCCACCAAAATATGGGTTTGATTTTTTCAGTATTTCAATCGTTGAATCAACCCCGTGCCCATGAACGACATATGTTTCATCGGGCAGATTTATGTCCTTGATTTTCTCAATCGTTTTGCGCAGCGTGCATTCATCGCCTGTCGGCAAATCCCAGCGTCCACAGCCATCGCGGAACAATGTGTCGCCCACCAGCAGAATGCCAAAATTAGGAAAATAAAATATCATACCACCAGCCGAATGCCCCGCGGCAGACACCGCAACCATTTTCACCCCAGACAAAATTTCATACGTGCCATCTGTTAAATCTGTGGGGCGACGAAAATCATCGGGAATTTGCGGCATATCAAAGAATGTCAGCAGCATATTACCCCACGTAATCAGGCCCAAATCACGATGATTCATATACCACGGAATATCGTAATGTGTCGCCAAATCTGGCGCGGCTGAAATATGGTCGCTGTGTCCGTGCGTTGCATAAATGGCGCGTAATTTTAGCCCGCGACCATCCAGCAATTTTATCCAATCATCAGCACGTCCCCATGCGTCAAAAATTACAGCATCTGCGCCGTGCGACACCAGCACAGAATTTGTGTTTTCTGGCGGCATATGAATTATTTCAAAACGTACTTCATTATTTTGCATTCTTTTTCGCGCGTGGTTTCGCAGGTGTCTTTTTGGCTTTCCCCAAAATAATTTCTTTGATTTCTTCGCCTGTCAATGTTTCGCGTGTCAACAGTTCGTTCGCCAAACGTTCAACTGTCTTTTTATTTTTGACCAATAACTTTGTCGCATCCGCGTGTGCCGCATCCAACCATGCCTTGATTTCGTTATCAACCAATTCTGCGGTCTTTTCAGATGCGTTTTCCAGCGCACTGCTGCGGCCAAAGTTTGTAATCTGGTTTATCGCCGCCAGCCCGACACGCGGTGACAGGCCCGCCGTCGTGATAGAATAGCGCGCCAAACGCGTCGCCATTGCAATATCACTTTCCGCGCCGGTTGTAATTTTGTTTGCACCGAAAAATACTTCTTCGGCACTGCGCCCCGCCAATGCGATGGACAGGTTTGCTCGAACCTCTGCAACAGTCATGGAAACCTTGTCATCAATCGGTAGATGTTGCACCATCCCCAGCGCGCGTCCGCGTGGAATGATTGTCGCCTTGTGAATAGGGTCGGTAATATCGGCGTACATCTGGCTGACGAATGCGTGTCCGGCCTCGTGATATGCGGTCAACTTGAGGTCCTCTGGGCGCATCTTGCGCGTTTTGCGTGGCCCCATCAAGATTTTATCACGTGCTTCTTCTATGTCGGCGTGCGCAATCGCCGTGCGGCCATTACGTACCGCGTGCAGGGCGGCCTCGTTCAACAGATTTTCCAAATCCGCACCAGAAAATCCCGTTGTGCCACGCGCAACATCCTGAACATTGACGTCATCACCAACCTTTATCTTTTTTGCGTACAAATCCAAAATTGCACGACGCCCAGCTAAATCAGGCAATTCAATATATACCTGACGGTCAAAACGCCCTGGACGCAACAACGCTGAATCCAGCATATCAGGACGATTTGTTGCGCCAATTACGATAATACCAGTGTCATTTGCAAAACCGTCCATTTCAATCAGTAATTGATTCAATGTTTGTTCACGGTCTTGGTCATTATAAGAACCGGTGCTGCGACGTTGACCAATGGCATCAATTTCATCAATAAACAGAATGCACGGCGCGTTTCGTTTTGCCATTTCAAAAATTTCTTTGATTTTGGCAACGCCCAGTCCAACGATAATACCGGAAAAATCACTGCCCGATGCGGCAAAGAATGGGACATTTGCTTCGCCTGCGATTGCGCGCGCCAATAATGTTTTACCCGTCCCAGGTTCGCCAGACAGCAACACCCCGCGCGGAACACGCGCACCAACAGCGGTAAATTTTTCTTTGTTTTTCAGGAAATCTACAACTTCCATCAACTCTTGTTTTTCAGAATCAATCCCAGCAACATCTGCAAAAGTTGTTTTTGGTTTCCCTGTGGTAATTTTTGTTGGATTTTGTTGCGCCAGACCGCGCGTAATTCCACCTGCACCGCCACGCATGCCACGAAACAGCCACCATAAAAACAGTAAACTGATTAAAATCGGAAACCAAGTACCCAAATATTCCATTGCACTTTTAGAGGTATCAATAGAGATTGCCGTCCCGTTTTCCGCCAGTTTAGACAATAATTCTGGGTCATAGGTGATGGTCGCGGTGTATTTTGTGCCGTCTTTCATTATGCCGGTGGCATCTGCGCCATGAATGTTCATGGTTTTAATATCTTTGCCCCGACGCAGCACGTCCGAAAAAGACAGTTCAACTGGTTCGGATTGTCGTACATTTATATTGCCCGCCATCATATCTGATACAGAACCGGCCCCCAGAAATCCGCGCACGCCCATCGCAATGAATAACAGGGCGAAAATAATTGCGAATACAGATGCGCTGTCACGGCGTGATTTACTAAAACTACGTTTATTTTGTTGTTTTTCCATGTCTTGTCCTAAAACTTGTTTTTACACCTTCGGGAACGATTAAAATCCGATCGCCCAACCGACGCACAGTACAATGCCCCAGTGTGAATTTACAATCACTACCCAGATTACTTAGTGCGCGACGCAATGAATTCAAGCGCGGCTGATAATTATCCCCCCCAATTTGCTGAATCAGCGTTCCAATGAACTTTAATCTAATATTGTCGTCTTGGTCAAACAGAAAAGAATCAAGAAACACCGCGCGACGTCCATTTTTTACCATTGCGACCAAATCTGCAACATTTGTTTCAATTGCATCACGCACGCGATTCAGATTATTGATGGCCAGCAATATACGCTCGTCCGAAATACCCAACGTGTCCGCCAGCAAATGGCGATTCTGACGAATGCGAACACGCGTATATTTTATATCGCTGTTCATGGCGTCTGTGCAATATTTGATGCCGTTGTTATCACAGTATTGTTTTAATTCATGCCGCCATACATTCAGTAAGGGGCGTACAATTTTTACCCCATCGCGTACAGAAATTGGTCGCATGGCCGCCAGACCGGACAGTCCACTGCCACGCCCCAGATTCATCAGAAATGTTTCAATTTGATCGTCGGCCTGATGCGCAACCAGTAACGCGTCCACATTGTTTTCACGACAAAAATCAGTCATCATCTTGTATCGGGCGGTTCTGGCGGCGGCCTCCAACCCCGTTGTGGGTTTTTTCCCCGTCCATTCAAACACGTGGCATTCAATCCCGCGTGCGGCGCACAGGTCTTGGACATATTGGGCCTCGGCCCCCGCGACATCGCGCAGACCATGATTGACATGCAGCGCGATTGGGTGCAGGCCCATATCTGCCAGCCAGCACAGCAAACACACGGAATCCACGCCACCACTGACCGCCACCGCCAGTTTTTGGCCCGAAAAATCATTCATAAATTTAATAAATTTCTGGTTCATTATGGGGCCATTTTATGCTATAATTCGCAAAAATAAAGGGAAAAAGAAATATGAAACATGAATTAAAATCTATCGCGGTTTATTGCGGGCATGAATTTGGCACGGAAACGGCATTTGCGCGTGACGCAGCACTGGTTGGCGAAATGTTGGGTCGCAATGGTATTCGTATGGTATTTGGTGGCGGCGATGTCGGTCTGATGGGTGCGGTTGCAAATGGCGCACTGGACGCTGGGGGCGAGGTTATAGGTGTTTCCACCCACAACGTTGTTGCAAAACAAGAACCTGTGCATGCGGGCGTTCATGTTCAGGTGGTTGATGGTGTCAACGAACGCAAACAGCGCATGTATGAATTGTCTGATGCGTTTATAATTTTGCCTGGGGGAATTGGCACGTTAAATGAATTGACAGATATTATGACGATGCAGCAAATCGGCGAAACGAAAAAGCCATTGTTCTTTTTGAATACGGACAATTTCTGGGCCCCGTTTGCACGTCTGTTTATTCACATGCAGAATTGTGGATTTATTGAAAACATTCATGATTACGATATTCGCATCGCCAGTACGCCTGCGGATTTGGAATCAGAAATTAAAAATTATCAGAATTGAATTACCTTGTCGCGGGCGGACGCACCGCGAACAATCTGAATGCTGGATTTGGGCACGTCAAAGTGCGCAGCCAGCATTTTTATTACCGCAGCATTTGCCGCGCCGTCGGCGGGTGCGGCGGTTGTGTGCACGCGCAACGTGCCATCGGGTGATATTTCCACCCGATTTTGGCGCGCACGCGGAATCACGCGAACATTAAAAGTCCGTTTTGAATCGTTCATCACTCATAATATGCAAATGAAAATGGAATACAGATTGACCTGCGCCCGCACCGGTATTGGCGACAACGCGGAAATTCCCATTCAGGCCCAACGTATCAACGGTCGCGCGCACTGCGTCCCAGAATCCGCGCTGTAATTCGGCTGGCGCATTTGCGGTAAAATCATAAATATCGGTATACTGCCCGCGTGGAATGACCAGAACGTGCGTTTTAGCGCGTGGGCTGACGTCACAGAACGCCAACGCGTATTCGTTGCTGTATACCTGTTTGCATGGAATTTGCCCGCCCAAGATTTTTGCAAAAACATTGTCTGAATTATACATAATTTTCTCCCTGAATTTATTCCACCAGCATATTATACGATAATTGCAAAATCAAGTATTGAAATCGCGCCCGAGCGCATTATATATACGTGGAACAAGGAGATTTAACAATGATGAAACCTTTACACAATTATGTTTTGCTGACGCGGCTGAACGAAGAAGCCAAGACCGCCGGCGGAATAATCATTCCTGATAATGCCAAAGAAAAACCATCACGCGGTCGCGTGGTTGCGGTGGGCGACGGCGTGTTTGAACATGGCACGCGCGTGCCGATGACGGTCAAAGTTGGCGATACTGTCCTGTTTGCGAAATGGGCATCGTCCGCGAACGAGGTTAAAATTGATGGCACAGATTATGTTTTAATCAAAGAATCTGACATTTTGGGAATTTTGGAATAATCAAAGGACGAAAATATGGCAAAAAACATTGTTTTTGATACAGATAAATTGGCGGCAGGCGTCGATAAATTGGCCGATGCCGTTAAAATCACCATGGGGCCCAAGGGGCGCACAGTAATTATTGAAAAATCATATGGCACGCCCGTTGCGACCAAGGATGGTGTGACCGTGGCCAAGGCGGTATCATTGCCAGATCCCGCAGAAAACATTGGCGCACGTATGGTTCAAGAAGTTGCAAAAAAAGCCGGTGATGATGCCGGTGATGGTACAACAACTGCAACCGTTTTGGCGCAGAAAATTATTCGCGAAGGGCGTCGTGTAATTGCCGCTGGTATGAATCCAATGGATGTAAAGCGCGGTATTGATATGGCGGTGTCCGCGGTGGTTGCCGATATTGATGCGCACGCGCGTCCGGTCAAAGACAGCGCGGAAATCGCACAGGTTGCGACAATTTCTGCAAATTCTGACCGTGACATCGGCGAAAAAATCGCCGGCGCAATGGAAAAGGTCGGCCGCGAGGGCGTGATTACAGTAGAAGAGGCCAAAGGTTTAGAAACCGAAATTGACGTGATCGAAGGTATGCAGTTTGACCAAGGGTTTATGTCGCCTTACTTTGTAACCAACAGCGAAAAAATGTTGGCGGAATTGGACGGCGCACAAATCTTGGTTTCTGAAAAGAAAATCACAGGTTTGCAGGCATTGTTGCCTATTTTGGAACCAATCGCACAATCTGGTCGCCCACTGTTGATTATTGCCGAAGATGTCGAATCCGAAGCGTTGGCAACATTGGTGCTGAACCGCCTGCGTGGTGGTTTGAAGGTTTGCGCGGTCAAGGCCCCAGGTTTTGGCGATCGTCGCAAAGAAATGCTGAAAGATATCGCCGCGGTCACGGGTGCAACCGTTATTTCCGACGATATGGGCATGACGTTTGAAAACATTACCCCAGCGGTTCTGGGCAGTGCGAAAAAAGTCGTCGTCAGCAAGGATTCAACCCTGATTGCCCAAGGGGCAGGCGACAAATCCGCCATTGATGCACGCGCAGACGAAATCCGCAAATTGTTGACCACAACGACATCTGAATATGACCGCGAAAAACTGTCAGAACGTTTGGCGAAATTGGTCGGTGGTGTCGCAGTTATCAAGGTTGGCGGCATGACAGAGGTCGAAGTTAAAGAAAAGAAAGACCGTGTTGACGACGCATTGGCGGCGACACGCGCGGCTGTTGCCGACGGTATTGTCGCGGGTGGCGGTATTGCACTGGTTCGTGCGGCGGCGGCATTGGCAAACGTCCATGGCGCAAATACAGACCAAAATGTTGGTATTGATATTGTTCGTCGTGCAATTGTTGCACCATGTGCCCAAATTGCCGAAAACGCGGGCGTGTCGGGCGAAATTGTCGTGGGCAAAGTTTCGGAATCCACCGACTATAACTTTGGCTATAATGCCCAGACCGGTGAATATGTCGATATGATGGCGGCGGGTATTATTGATCCGGCCAAAGTTGTCAAGACGGCAATTCAGGCGGCGGCATCAACCGCGGGTGCAATCCTGACCACGGGTTGCGTGATGTCTGAAATCCCCGAAGAAAAACCGGCAACCCCCAATATGGCGGGCGGTATGCCAGGAATGATGTAAAAAAAACGCCCCGTTTGGGGCGTTTTTTATTCCCCACCCGCAGCGGCGGGGGCGGGCGCAAACTTCTATGATTTCAAACTGGAATACAAAGATGCCCGTCCGGATTATACCGACAGTGGCACGGGTTCATAGGCAACGTGTCTGCGGGAATTGTTTTACGCCTTTCGTATTTAGGAATAACACTGGGGGCGGATTATGGCTATATATCGCGCCCGCATTCAACAACAATCACACCACGTGTTGGGTTAAACCTTAATTTTTAACCAAACATTTGTCTAATATTGTTTGTTCATTTTTCGTGCGTTTGGCATCGGCGGACGCATCACGCCCCAGAATCCCAACGCATGATTTGAAATAATTGTCGTCCGGACACGCAAAACACTTCTGCATCAAACTGGCGGAATACTTGGTGTATGTTTCCTTGGCCACACAGCGTTTGGTTTTGGAATCCCAGAATTGCGTCCCAGAATCGCACTTTACACAAATATTGTTGGCACTGATGCCCTGATACTTGGTTGTTTCACACGCAACACATTTATTAGACGTTGCAGATTCAAATGCCTGACCATTGCTGCATGGTTCAATACATGCATTGTTGCGTTTTGTCGTGCCCGTTGGACATGTGTCGGGTATGGTGCATTCTACATCCGATATAGTGTTGTTACAAACATCTTTGACCACTTCATAGGTGCATTTACCACCGGTCAACTGTTTTACCACGGGCGTGCGCACTTCCCATGTCGGGTTTTCAACAAATTTCCCCACGTCACTCAGTGTGCCATTACAGCACCAGAATGTACGATTATTGTGGGTAAAAGACTTATTGTGATATAATTGATGTTTGGTATTTTTTTTCCACGCCTTGTTCCCTCGACATGATTGTGTTTGCGCACCACAGAACCAGTATTCATCATTCCCTTTGTCGTCAACCCAGCATTCGTTGTTATATCCCTCATAAAACTTTGCATCGGCATTGCCGACCATAAACAAGCCAATCAGTACAGGCAGAATGAATTTGCTTTTTGTCATTTTTTTTCTCTCCATTGCAACGCGTGGCAACGTAATTATTATCACCATAATGATACGTTAATTTACACTTTTTTGCAATCACAATTTATGTTCATTGTAATTCCGTGGCCAAGCCAGTTTCTGGGACGAAAAATTCAATCTTGTCGCGGGCCAAGTTCTCCTCCTATGAATGAGCCCCGATAGGGGTAGGTGGTCTTTTGGTATTCGAAGAACATGTATTCTAGGAACTTAGTCCCCCCTGTCATTGCGAGCGCAGCGTGGCAATCCAGTAAGTAATGTTGCGCGCAGCGCACATATTTTGCCTACTCATTGTCAAACCCATTGGTCGGGTTCGAACCCTTGGGCATACAACAATTTAATGAAAAACACCGCACAAGGCGGTGTTCTTCATTAAACTGGCGCGCCCAGAAGATTGGCTGACGCCGACCTTGCAAAATTTGCTGACGCAAACCGGCATACATCCGTCTGCCTTTTTGCTGCGGTTCCGAACCCATTGGTCGGGTTCGAACCCTTGGGCATACAACAATTTAATGAAAAACACCGCACAAGGCGGTGTTCTTCATTAAACTGGCGCGCCCAGAAGGATTCGAACCCTCAACCTTCTGATCCGTAGTCAGATGCTCTATCCAATTGAGCCATGGGCGCAACGGTCTTATATTTTATACATTTTTATTACGATTGCAAGAAAAAATAATTGTTTTTTATCTGCTGCCGCGACCGTGCCCATTCGTCCCATGATACATCATATTAAAGTGCTGGCGACAAACAGATTTATAATTACTGTCGCCCACCGCGATTTGCGCGCCGGCACGCACGACATTGCCATTCGCATCAAATCGTAAATGATGCGTCGCCAGATGCATGCAACCCTGAATTTGACACGTGGATTCCATACGGTGCAATTTTGCGCCAACCTCTATCAAACGGCGGGACGCAGGGAAAATCTGTTCGTTGCTGTCCACCATCAGGCCATAGCACATAACAATAATCGGGTGGTTTTTGTCGTCCGCAATTTTGACCAAGCGGTCAATGTCGGCTGGTGTGAAAAATTGCACTTCGTCAATCAGTACGATTTTGGTTTTTGGGTTTGGCGTATAGTCCACCAAACTTTCGCGCACGGTCGCTGGTGCAGAAATTCCTATGCGTGAATCCACATGATCTGCACTGAAACGGTTGTCGGTTTTTGGCTTGATAATTTCGGTTGGATTGCCGTTTTTCACCTGATTATATGCATTGATAATCAGTTGCGCGGATTTCGAGCACCCCATAGTGCCATAATGAAAATGCAATGTTGCCATATTTTTCCCCTTTTCATACAGTTATTGTTTGCCCGCCATTTCGTTCAGGCGCTTAATGCGTGATTCCACTGGTGGATGCGAGGCCATCAAACTGGACGCAAATTCGCGCAAGGGCCGCGGGTCTGCGATACATACCGCCGCCATAGACGCCGTCTTGTCCAAGCATTCCACACGTGCATCAGTTGTGATTTTACGCAGTGCATTCGCCAATGCGCGCGGATTGCGTGTAATCATCGCACCAGTTGCATCTGCGGCATATTCGCGATTACGCGACACTGCCATACGCAACAGCGGTGTAATAATCCAGTTAAACATCATAATTGCCAGCCATACCATCATCAGTATCGCCGCGCCACCATTCTTGTTATCATTGTCGTCGCGCGCGCCACCATACATAATTGTGCGGGCAATCATATCTGCGGCAAAGACCGTCACGCCGACCCCCGTAATCAACAGCATATCCAGACGAATGTCGCGATTACCAATGTGTGCCATTTCGTGTGCAATTACGCCCTGTAATTCCAGTGGGGACAATTTTTCAATAATCCCGCGGGTCAATGCGACCGACGCGTCGTGTGGACTGCGTCCCGTGGCGAATGCGTTCATGGATGCGTCATCAATTATATACACGCGTGGCGTGGGCAACCCCGCCGCTATCGCCACATTTTCCACTGCACGGAAAATTTCACGGTGCTGGGCGTTATCATCATGAATTTCAGTGGCGTTTGCCGCATTCAGCATCATAGAATCGCCAAATGCCCACGATATGCACAGCCATATGGCGCACGCGATAAATGTCGGCACAGCCACAGATATTGCGGTGTTTAACGCCTGTGCGGCGGGCACAACGCACCATGTGAATAAAAACACCAGCGCGATAAAAATCAATGGAAACGCCGCAACCAGAATTGCGGTCTTGATATTATTACTGCGAATATGGTCATAGACGGTCATTTGTTGCCTCGTATATTCTTGTGCGCATTATAGTAAAAAAATCATCTGCGTCATTATAAAATATTTTTATTATGCGTCATGCATCAAAATATGATATAATATCGTGACGATATGAATACAAGATTCTGGGGATTTTTGGCGTGCTTGACGGGCTGGGCGGCGGTTGCCCACAGTGCCAGTTTATTACAGGCGCAATCGTTTCCAAAAACGTTTAACGACCTGTCGTTCACGGACCGTATGGCGGTGCGGGCCGAAGGGTACGCGCCTTTTGAAACCGAATACGATGCACAGGGCCGATGCATTTCGGGCTGCCCGTATACCGGCATGACTATAGAGGACGAAGAAACCGCGATTAAACGTTTGACTGATCAAGCCCATCGTGATTTGGCGGCATATCGTGCCCAACGCGCGGCGGCGGCGCGTACTGCAATGGGGACGCAGACATCGAACACCGCGCAGACGTCCGACGTGTCAAATGCGCAATCAAATTCATCTGTGCCACCGGTTCCAAATTTGCCGCATTTACCAACAATAACCAGTGATGCACAACAGGGGACAGTATCAACATTGCCACCACCGATATATGCGCCCCAGCAACCAAGTGCGCCATATACAGAACAGCCAGAACAGAACGAGCCAGAACAGAACGAGCCAGAGCAGAACGAGCCAGAGCAGAACGAGCCAGAGCAGCCCCAACCCGCCAGACCCGCACTGATTGAACGCGTTACGCCTGTGCCGACCCAGCCGGCGCAACCATTGAATCCATCGGGCCCTGCGCAACCAGTAAATCCGCAGCCCGCCCAGCCGTTTTACCCGTCTGAGCCCGAACCTGAGCCCGAACCAGAACAACCGGCGCAGCCATCTGCGCCTGTGGCAACCCGTACATGTAATCCATACGTTGCATCAACGCCCGTTGGTAACATGTTGCCAACGGGCTGTCCGTTGGGTGCAAATCCGATGATTATCACATCGCCATTTTCAACCGCGCGCTATCATCCGACCAAGCATGTGTATAAATCGCACCACGGTGTTGATTTGCGTGCCGCAATGGGCACAGATGTATTCGCCACCGCCGCCGGCGTGGTCAGTTATGTCGGTAACGAACCTAATGGTTGCGGAACGTATGTCAAGATTCTGCACGACAGCAATTATGCCACGACGTATTGTCATCTGAGTCGGGCGTTGGTTTCCAAAGGCGACAAGGTAGAGGCCGGATGTCGTATCGGGCTCAGTGGCAACACAGGGGCCAGCAGCGCACCGCACCTGCATTACGCAATTACCCCAGATGCCGCCAAAGGGAACAAGGTTGCCATTGACCCAACGATAATGATTGAATACTGTACGTTAAAAAATAAATAATTATTCGGATTTCTTGCGATAAAAGCGCACGTCAAAGCTGCCGTTATTTATTGGTGAAAATTCCATAATGTATGGTGTTAAAACGCTTTCGCGCGCCCACACGGGGAACTTTTTATGCAAAATTCCACTGGCACCCGTAATGATTTGGGCGCGTCGCACCCCCGACGTTGCCAAATCCATAATCGCGCGCCACGCCTGTTCTTCGGTCATCTGGTGCAAATCCAGACGCGCATACGTTGGCACGTCCGTCGGCGCATCGGGTATCAGTTGCCCCAGTTTTAGTTGGGCACGAACTGATTTTATCACCGCCCGCGCGTCGGGCGAAAATTCGCGCGCGCCCATTTGCGATATATCAGATTCTGTCAGTTTTTTCATGATATGCAAATCATACACCGCTATGTTGCGCGTGCCAAGTATAAAAATACCCGCCACGGCGGGTATTTTTATTTATGTATATTGACGATTAAATGCTGTCTGCATTTACCCAGCGGCCGTTTTTCAACAGACCTGGGGCCATACCTTCGTTACTGCGCAGTGCGTCAATAACCGCGCGTGCCTTTGGCGCATCCAGATTCAAGATACGAACCTTGTACATGTCGCCTTCTTTGACAACCGATGCGTCGCCATATGTGCGCATACGTGCGGCCAAGTTTTCCGCGCTGTCTTCGGCATAGAACGCTGCAACCTGAACACTGTATTCGCCAGATGTGGCAACTGGTGCTGGTTGTGGCATTGGCTGTTCAACTGGCTGTGCAACAACAGGTGTAGCCGCAGGTGCGGTTGCGCCGATTGTGGCGTTTTTAACTGCGGTTGATTGTTCTGGCAAAACCTGAACCTGAACCTTGGACTGGCCATTCATGCCAATTTTTGCCGCCGCTGCTGGGGACAAGTCCATAATACGAGTATTTACAAATGGGCCACGATTATTCACACGAACGACAACGGACTGACCATTATCCAGATTGGTTACACGTGCGATTGTTGGCAGGGGTAATGTTTTGCTGGTCGCCAACATCTGGTTCATATCAAAAATTTCACCGTTGCTGGTTTTTGTCCCATTCAGTTCGGCTGGAACAATGCCCGCAATACCAGTTTGGTTATAAGTTAAATCTTCGGCTGGGATATATTGTACATTTTCAACCTTGTACGCGCTGCCTACATAATATTTTGGTGCCGCCGCCATCAGGTATGCATCGTTCAGCGATTGCTCGTCACCGGTTGTAACCAGTGTTTCTTCGCCAAAACCATCCGCGCCATAGCCCGCTGGGGAATTCATTGCGCCGTTGTTTGCACAACCGGTCAGTAAAGCAGTCAGAACTGCCAAGGAAACTATTTTTTTCATGATTTAGAACTCCTTACATTCTTATAAGTGCATTTTATCACATAAAAAAACGCGTTTCAACTTTATTATTACACTATATTTTTCGGTCAATCATATATGCAATCGGCAGGTAAATAATGCCGTAACCCGCAATTGCTGCAAACAATGCAAATATGCTGGTAATTGGTACAAACCACAACGCCACGCCCAGCATCGCCGACAATATCGCAAAGAACGCAATTGCGCGAATCGTGCGCCCATCGTGCCGAACCAAGCCACGCAACCGGCACGCGCGTCCTAACAGATAGTTTTTCAAATATCCACTGATTACGACGCCAATTGGAATTGCCAAATACCCTGCAAATGGGAACAAAATTAAATACAACGCCGCCGCCACGCCCAATGAAATCATACTGGTTCGTACGGGCGTTTTAACATCTTGCGATGCGTACAGGGTTTTGCTGTAAATCTGGCTGACCATCATCGCGGGCAGGGCGAAAACCTGAATCATAATTGCCAGTGCCACCGCGTGGGTTGATGCCGCCGTCCACGCGCCATATTGGAACAGGCATCTGATAATTGGTTCGGCCAGCACAAACAGCCCCGCCACACATGGCATAATCAGCATCATTGACCGACGCAGGGATGAATTTTGTTGAATATATACACTGCGCATATTTTTATTTGCCAGTGCATTTGATATAGATGACATCAGCACCGTGCCCACCGCCAAACCAATCATCGCAAACGGTAATTGAACAATACGGTCGGAATAATACAGCCATGAAACCGCGCCGGACTGGAAACTGGCGACCAGTGTACCGACAATAATCGTAATCTGGTAAAAACCGTTGCCAATAATACTGATGCCCAGACGCCCAAACAGGTGTTTAATCCCAGGTGTCCACCGTGGCCGTATCAGGTGCAGCCCAAAATGCTTTCTGCGTATGCGCGCCCACAGAACCGTAAACTGAATCACGCCCGATGCCACAACCGTACCCGCCATAATGTACAGGACACTGTCGCGTGCAAACATTGCCGAAAACAGCAGCGCACCAATCAGCATAATATTCAACAGCACCGGCATAAACGCCGCCAGCAAGAAACGCGAAAACGCATTCAATATCGCAGACAAAAATGCCGAACCACACACAAATATCACATAGACAAACATTATGCGCGAAATCAGCACCGTCAGTTCCATTTTGCCCGCATCGCTGGCAAACCCAGGGGCCAATACCCACACAATCAGAGGCATAAATATTTCAAACAGAATCGTAATCCCCAACAACACAACCATCAGCCACGAAAATACATTCTTGGCGAATGTGTCGTCTTTTTTCAAATCGGTGTACATGGGAATAAAAATCGCGGACAGTGCCCCTTCGCCCAACAGGTCGCGGAATAAATTCGGCAACTTGAATGCGGCCAAAAACACGTCCGACAGGCGGCCCGCGCCCAGCACGCGCGCAATCAGCATATCGCGCACGAACCCGAAAATACGACTGATGCCGGTCATTGCGCCGACCCCGAAAATATGTTTGCCTAGATTCATGGTTTGGATTATACTGCTGTTTGTGATATAAAATCAAGGCAGGAAATAAATGAAAAAAATAATTGCGTTATGTATGGCGACATTTGCGCTGGCATCATGTGGGGGCAAAACAGAAATTGACCCACAACAGACATTGCCAGAAATATATGCCACCGCGTACGATAAATTTAATGACAAGGATTACGAGGGTGCAGCCACCGAATTCGCGCGCGCTGAAAACCAATATCCGTCCAGCCCGTGGGCGGCAGACGCCCTGATTATGGCGGCGTATTCCCAGTATTTAGACGATGATTTCGCGGGCGCGATTTTATCGGTTGACCGCTTTATGCGATTCCACCCTGGACACGCGGATGTGCCATATATGTTGTACCTGCGTGGTATGTGCTATTACCGTCAGGTCAGCGATGTTCGTCGTGAACCTGGTATGTCGGCGTACGCATTGCAACAGTTTCAACAGTTGACCCAACGTTTTCCAAATTCGCCGTACGCGAAAAACGCCGAAAACAAGATTCTGATTTTGAAAAACTATCTGGCGGGCAAGGTTATGTATTCCGCGCGCACGGAAATGCAGAAACAGAACTGGCCGGCGGCGATTTCGCACCTGCAATCGGTGGTGTCGGGTGCGCAAGAAACTGTCATGACGCCCGAGGCCCTGTATCGCCTGACCGAATGTTATACGGCAATCGGCCTGCCACAACAGGCGTCAGGTTATGCTGATATGTTGCGGAAAAATTTCCCAGACAACGATTGGACCAAGAAATTGAAATAAAAAACGCCCGTTTGGGCGTTTTTTTTAACGTTTGTGTGCATAAAAATCCGCATACATGTCGTCTATTGGGCTTACCGGTGGGCGAACATCTTCGATTGGAATTACCGCCGCGGGCGTCGGGCCCATTTGACGATTATAGTGGCTGGCTGTGTTTGAATCATACGGCTTGCGTTCGCCGGTAAATTCTTCGTAATAAATCTGGCCTATGCGCATATTTGGATATACAACCGTTGGGTACAGAACACGGATTTCCAGCGTCCATTGCCCACAGAATCCATCGTCACCACGACCGGCCGTGTGGTGATTCAAAATAAAGTTGCGCCCAACCGACGATTTGCCATCAATATATGGGAACAGGTTGCGGGTTTCTGTATATTCCACCGTCGCCCCCAGATAGCCGATTTCAGGCGACAAAATAACGCCAGATTCTGGGATAATGATTTCTGTTGTGTCGTGCGAACTCTTGCTGCACGGGTCCAACAAATACTTTGGATTACGAATATCAAATTCTTCGGGTGAATTTTTGTAAATCACGGAGTATGATAAATCATTGCAAAACCAATCGCGCATTGAATAGTCGCGACGTTTTGGGTCGTATTCAATTACGGGCTTCATACCGCGCGGAATTGTGTGGGTGTACACCTTTAGCACATTTCCCAGATGCAGGTCATAACTGTTGCTGCCCAGACATTTTTCGTTAAACGGTGTAATAATGATGTCTGATTTACCCCCAGGGTTGTTCATATTTGGCGTACGCATGCGACGCAGAATTTCAGGGCCGGTAAGTTGCATTTTTATATTGCCTTTGGTTTTTGTGTGCATTCTTGTCGGTACGCAGATTCTACAACGCGGACGCGGATTTGCAAGATTTTTGTTCACTTTTAGTTTTGGTGTGGTATTCTACCCAGCATGAGTACACAAAACACACAAACTTATTCTGGATTCGTGGCCATTGTTGGCCCGACCAACGCTGGTAAAAGTACCCTGTTAAATCAAATTATGGGGCGCAAGGTATCAATTGTTTCGCACAAGGTTCAGACCACGCGAACCAACCTGCGCGCCGTGAAAATGGTGGGTACGCGCCAGTTGATTTTTGTTGATACCCCTGGGGTGTTCGTGCCAAAACGCCGATTGGACAGGGCGATGGTTGGCGCGGCAATGACGGCGATATCAGATGCGGACGCGGTCTTGCTGATTATGGACGCGCAAAAGGGGATTACCCAGACCATTCGCGATTTGGTTGAAAAAATTCATGACCACAAAAACCTGTTCGTTGCACTGAACAAGGTTGACGCGATTAAAAAGCAAGATTTACTGCCGATTGTCGCAGAATTGTCCCAGATGGCGGACTGGCGTGAAATATTTATGATTTCGGCACTGAAAAATGATGGCGTGGACGGTATGCTGGACGCACTGGCGGCAGTAATGCCGGCGTCGCCATATATGTTTGACGCATCCGACGCGGTGGACGTGCCAGATAACCTGTATCTGTCGGAATTGACACGGGAAAAGATTTATAAATATATTCACCAAGAATTGCCATATCATATCAATGTATTGACCGAACGGGTTGATGTTGACGCGGATGGGGTCTTGGACATATACCAGAAAATTGCTGTCCAAAATGATGCGCATAAAAAGATTGTAATTGGCCGTGGTGGTGAACAGTTAAAGCAAATCGGCATCGCCGCCCGCCATGATATTCAGAATCAGTGGGGCGTTAACGCGCGCCTGCATCTGTTTGTGCGTGTTGAACCCGACTGGGAAAACAAGGCAGAAAATTACGAAGACCAAGGGTTAGAGTTTACAAAATAAAATGTTGCACACATCGGACTTTGATTTTGATTTACCCACTGAATTGATTGCGTCGCACCCATTGGCGCGCCGCGATGCATCGCGTATGCTGGTGGTAAAGAGTTCCCGTCCATTGGAATTGTCTGATCGGCATATTCGTGACTTTTTGGATTATATTCAGGCGGGCGACGTGGTGGTATTTAACAATTCGCGCGTTATTCCGGCACGCTTTGACGCAACTGACGCGGCGGGGCACGAATACGAAATCACACTGCACACCGCGGCGGGTGGTAACCTGTGGTGGGGATTGTGCAAGAAATTCACGCGCATTGCACTTGGCGATATGTTGACCATGACCGACGGTACACAAATCCGTGTGGTGGATTCTGATGCGGACAGTGGCCTGAAATTGGAATTTTTATGCGATGATGTGTTCGCGGTTCTGAATAAAATCGGCAAAATGCCGTTGCCACCATATATGCACCGCGACCAAGAGGATTCCGACCGTGAACGTTACCAGACCGTTTATGCCGACCCAATCGGTTCAATGGCGGCACCAACGGCGGGGTTGCACTTTACGCCCGAATTGATGGATGAAATTGCGCGTCGTGGCGCAACGATTGTCAAGGTTACTCTGCACGTCGGCGCGGGTACGTGGATGCCGGTCAAGACCGAGGATTTATCCCAGCACAAAATGCACAGTGAATGGTGCCAGATTACCCCCGCCCAGGCAGACATTATAAACAATGCGAAACGCGTTATTGCGGTTGGAACAACATCGATGCGCACACTGGAAAGTGCGGCAATACGTAACCGTGCGTTACCGGAATCGGGGCGTCAACGCCGTGTTGTGCCGTTTTGCGATACAACCGATATATTTATTACCCCAGGTTACACGTTTGGTGCGGTTGATGTGTTACTGACGAATTTCCATTTGCCAAAATCAACATTGTTTATGTTGGTTTCGGCGTTCGCCGGATTGGACGAAATGCGCGCCGCATACGCACACGCGGTCGCCGAAAAATACAGATTTTTCTCGTACGGGGATTGTTGTTTATTATTCAAAAAGGATGGGGAATAAATGGCATTAAAATTTAATTTGATTGCAACCGATGGAAACGCCCGCCGCGGGTCGGTTGAAACTGCACACGGTACGTTCCAGACACCCGCATTTATGGCGGTGGGCACGGCCGCCACGGTCAAGGCACTGACCATGGATCAGGTTGCCGCCACGGGAACACAGGTAATTTTGGGCAACACATACCATTTAATGATGCGCCCTGGGGGCGATCTAGTCGAAAAAATGGGTGGACTGCATAAATTCGGTGGTTGGCACGGGCCAATTTTGACCGACAGCGGTGGCTTTCAGGTTATGTCACTGTCTAATCTGGTCAAAATGACCGAAGAGGGTGTCCAGTTCACATCGCACATTGATGGCGGAATCAAGCATTTCTTGCGCCCCGAAGATTCTGTGCATATCCAGCATCAACTGGATTCTAATATCACAATGGCATTGGACGAATGTCTGCATTTACCCGCGCCACGTGAACGTGTGGAAAAAAACGTCGAAATGGTGGCGCGTTGGGCACGGCGCAGCCGCGATGCATTCGTCGACCGTGCGGGCTATGGCATATTCGGTATTGTCCAGGGGGCGGATTTCCCAGACCTGCGCAAGAAATCGGCAAAGCAACTGACAGATATCGGATTTGACGGCTATGCGGTGGGAGGCTTGGCGGTGGGCGAACCCCAAGACGTTATGTTTGACATGATTGCCACAACAACGCCACTGTTGCCGTCGGACAAGCCACGATATCTGATGGGTGTGGGAACACCACTGGATATTCTGGGCGCGGTTGAACGCGGCATTGATATGTTCGATTGCGTTATGCCAACGCGCGCCGGTCGCACGGCACAGGCATTTACGCGCCACGGCACAATGAATATGAAAAATGCACGCTTTCGCGATGACGCGTCCCCGCTGGACGACCAGTGTGGATGCCCAGCATGCAAATTGTCGCGCGCATACATTCATCATTTGGTAAAGTGCAATGAAATATTGGGCGCAACATTGTTGACCCAGCATAATTTGTGGTTCTATCAGGATTTAATGCGTGGCATTCGCGAAGCCATAGAGCAGGGACGCTTTGCTCAATTCAAGGCAGATTTTATAGAAAAATATACAGGTGAACAAAAATGACAAAAACAAAGAAAGATAAAAAAACAGCAGACGCAGCAGACGCGCATGCCAAGGTTTATGAGCAACCAGTCGTTGTGAATATGGTTGGTAAAACTGTGGCGGCCCCACAGGTATTGTTGAATGACCGTGACAAAATGTATATTGCCACTGCCAAGAAAACATCCGACACAATGACATTTGTTTATTCGCTGGTGTGTCCACGTACAAACGGCACATATTATGAAATAATTCCTAATACAGAGGTTGCCGCGTTCACAGATCCGCAACCTGCGGACATCTATTACCGCACCGTGAATCAAATCATGGAATATCAACAGCGTTCTGCTGGGTTCCGCGCAATCCGCGAAGGCGAATTTATGGCGGAATACATCAAATTATTTAACGAACGCACAAAATAAACCAAACGCCAAACCAAGGGAGGGCATAACAATGGCCAAAAAACAAATAGAGGTAATTGAACGCGATGGCGCAAAAACCGTCGCCAAACAGACGTCTTATATCACGTGGGTAAAACGCGTATTTGCGGTTGTGTCTGTGGTGTGGATTGCGCTGGTCGTGTGGACGCCACTGCATATCAAAAACACGTATTCGGGCCCAATAAAGAAATCGATTGTCGTATCAATGTTCTTTGACCTGCAACGTAATATCGCGACACAGTACGAAAACCTGTTGGACGGCATTAAAAAATCCATCAATCTGGAAAAGCCGGTATCTTTTGCCATTGACAAGGTCAAGGTTGCCGAAAAGGCCGTTGACAAAGTAACCGATGCCACCGCCGCGGTGAAAAAGAAAACAGGCGAAGCAACCAAGGTCGCCAATGACGCGAAACAGATTTCTGGGCTGATGGGTAAATTCGGCGTCAAAACGGGCGGCTTGGACAAGGCGATTGATGCCGCCGATAAAAATATTGCCAAGGCAAATCAGGCCGTCGCCCGCGTGGACGACACCGCTGCATTGGTCAACAGCAAACTGGACAATGTTGAACGTGAACTGACATCTGTGTTGCAAACACAGGTTGACCAAATGATTGACGAAGCAATCAAAAAACAACTGGACAAAAATACGGGTGGTCTGGGCACAACATTGCTGACCAATTATGGGATTAAACACGTATACCCATGGCGTCCATCATCGTGGCCGGTCGCAACAAAAATCTATAACGACCTGTCTAAATCCAGTTTAAGCACAATCCAGATAATCACCGGCACGGTTGATAAATACTTTGGCTATGTCGCATGGGGATTGGTCATTGCGGCATGGGCGGTTGGTGCGCTGGTGTGGCTGATGCTGTTCAAGAAAGTCAAGGCAATGATTGCACCATTTATCGTGTGCCCACGTTGTGGCCATACATTTACCGACAAACGCACGGCATACGGGTTGTTAAAGGCCCTGCAACCGTGGAAATGGTTGTAAATATCAACGAACGCCCCACATGGGGCGTTTTTTTTGAAAATAATACTTGCAATCGTATAAAGTTTATGTCAGAATATGCCACGCAGTGCGAGCGTAGCTCAGTTGGCTAGAGCGCAACCTTGCCAAGGTTGAGGTCGAGGGTTCGAGCCCCTTTGCTCGCACCAGATATTCAAAACCACCCATTTGGGTGGTTTTTTGTTTTATTGATTGCGGGGGTAAAAAGTGGTAGAATACTAGGGAATTAAACAAAGGGGGACACAATGCCAAAACAAGTCAAAGAAATAAATAAAACAGAATTGTTATTGTCTGAAATCAATACAAAAATTGGCAGTTTTGCAAAATTTGTTTGGTACACAATTATGGCATATTTACTGGGTGCGCTGTTATGTGCATTTGGGGTTGGATTTATTGCCACTGAATTTGCCGGCTTGATTTTATTGGGGCTGTTGTTCTTGGTGTTTGGCGTTGGCGTGGCGATAACAATGTTTATTTTATCACTGGTGGCACTGCGCCGTGCCGGCAAAAACATAGGCAGTGATAAATAAAATCAGACCACCCAAACGGGTGGTCTTTTATTTGGCAGACAAATATCTGAATATAATTTTCCCTTGCATCGTGTTTTTATTTTGTGTCGCGCGAATTTATTCTTTACATTTATAAAAAATTCCGTAATAATGCTATGACCCAAACGGGGAAACGGTCTAACACAGAAAGAAATGAAAATGTTAAATTTGAAAAAATTTTTATAAATCGCGTGCGACCATCAGTTTTAACGACGGACGCACTTTTCTGCGTCCGTTTTTTATAACATTACACGAAAAGGGAAAAAGACAATGTCAGAAAACACAACAATTTCAACCAATGAATTACAGGCGCGCCTGCAAAAGGCGGAAAATATTCGCGCCCGCGATGGCGTTGTGTGGAAAGACAAATTTGACCGTACACATACCATTGCTGATGCACGCAATTTGGCGGATGGCACGGCGGTAAAACTGGCGGGGCGTGTTACAGCGTTGCGTTGGTTGGGTAAATTGATGTTTGGTCGTATTTATGATATCGCTGGTGAAATTCAGTTTTCTATGTCCCGCGAAGAATTGGGCGAAGAACAATACAAGTTTATGAAGGCCAACGTTGACTTGGGTGACTTTGTTGGGGTAGAGGGTGAATTATATCACACAACAGCGGGTGAATTGACCGTTCGTGTTGCAAAGTACACAATCTTGTCCAAGGCATTGCGCCCATTGCCGGAAAAGTTTCATGGTCTGACTGATACAGAAACCCGTTATCGCCAGCGTTATCTGGATGTGATTTCAAATCCTGAAACCCGTAATACCCTGTTGGGGCGGTTCAAGATGACCCAGTATTGGCGTGAATTTATGAACAACAACGGATTTCTGGAAATTGAAACGCCAATTATGCAGAATGTTGCCTCTGGCGCGGCGGCACGTCCGTTCTTGACCCATCACAACGCGTTGAATGCAGATTTTCAGTTGCGTATTTCCCCAGAATTATTCTTGAAGTTGGCAAATTGCGCCGGTTTTGACCGTGTGTACGAGGTTGCCAAGGATTTCCGTAACGAGGGTATGGATGCCATGCACCTGCAAGAATTTACAATGGTGGAATGGTACGCGGCATATTGGGATTGGAAACGTAATCTGAAATTCACGTGGGAATTGATTCAGAACCTGATTCAGCGTTGCCGTGGCACATTGCAAATTTCATATCAGGGCACAGAACTGGATTTCAGTAAATATGAAATGATGGATTACACCGCCCGTATGAATGAATTGTTTGGGTGTAATATTTTGGATTTTGATAACGTTGACACATTGCGCAAACAACTGGTTGACCAAGGTATGTTCCCTGCGGGTGAATTGGACGATTTGAAATCTATACCAACATTGGTTGATTACGTCTATAAACGCAAGATTCGCGACAGTATTGTCCAGCCAACGTTCCTATACAACTATCCAACATATATGGTACCATTGGCACGTCACAGCGACGCAGACGATCGTTGCTTGGATATGTTCCAGTTACTGGTATGTGGTGCAGAATTGTGCAAGGGGTATTCAGAATTGGTAAATCCAATCCAACAGTTGGCGGCATTTGAACAACAGGCCAAAAATATCGCTGATGGTGACGAAGAAGCATTTAATCCGGACAATGATTATGTCCGTGCAATGGAACATGGTTTCCCACCGATTTCTGGTGTGGGTGTTGGCGTTGACCGTTTGGCCAGCATTATCTTTGACCAGCCAACGCTGCGTGATGTAATTCTGTTCCCTATAATGAAGTAATGGAGATATAAAACAATGACAGCCCCGTATCCAGAAAACTATATTGTTGATATGGTTGCGGATCATGACAGAAAAAATCTGGACGCAATCGAGGCAGCGCGTGCTGCTGGGCGTATAAATGACGAGGCCGCCGCATATCTGTCCCGTCTGTATTCAGACAGTTTGAAATGGTATCGCGAAGTATTTTATTTTTTGGGCAAATGTTTTGGTGCACCAAAAGCACCTGTGACGCGTTATAACTATGCCACCGACAGTGCAATTGATGAACCTTTGCGCATCTCAGACATCCATCCATTATCGCCATATATCGTGCATCATCGTCTGGACGCCGACCCAATGCGAAATCAGTTCTTTTCCAGCGAGGCCGGACATAAAATTGACTTGGCGGTGTCGTCCATTGTTACGGTAATTGTTGGCGCGCAGAAAAATATTGATCGTGCGCTGGATAAAATCACTGGCAAATACTATGCAAAATATGTGAACGATGTTTGCAATACTGTCTATAACGTAATTGCTTCGCATGACCGCGAGGCATCAGCCCGTGCAATTTCAGACAAAGTACGTAACAAATTAAACGAAAGATATATTTCTGCTGCGTCTGAAACAGTACTGTCTATTATTGGATCTGGGCATGAAAATATCGCTGTTGAATTGGTGCGTGCGCTGGATAAAGTTCAGCCGCCACGTCTGCGCTTGCAGGACGTGTGGCGCGTTAAATGTTTGTTTGATTTAATCCCGCAGGCCCGTACGTTTATCGAACGCGTGCGTGCAATGATGCCAGAACGTATTTTGTCTGTGCGTGATAATTTCTATGATATGAACAATCCGCGTAATTACCGCGACGCCAAACTGATTATTGATATCGGCAAAGACGGTTTTGTCGTACCAATGGAAATCATATGTCAGGTTCGTACATTCTTTGAATACGAACGCAAAACGCATGAACATTACGAGGTGGCGCGTAAAAAGGCATGCGAGACCAGCCAGAATATTGAACGTCGCTTGGCAGATTTTATGGAAGGTGGCGCAAAAGAATACAATCTGATGATATGCGACTGTTTGGAAAGTTTGTTTGACCGTGTGGGGTGGAATATCTTGTACGGCCAAGACAACAATGTTATGTTGTTCGAAGGGTTCCCGAAAAAATGCACACTGTATTATCCGCCACGTGTGGTTGAACGCATCATGGGCAAATTGGAAGACGCCATTGAAAACGAAGTATTTCATATTACAGATGCGCCAACAAAATTGACACAGGCCCAAGAATCAGAAATTTTCCGCTTTATGGCGAATTTCGTCTTGGTAGCGGCAATGCCGTACGGTCATCGTGGCTGGTCTGTGCCGGTTGACACGTTATCGGGACGTCTGTTTAACTTTGTCATGACAGAGGTTCAGCGTTACTACAAGAAAGACGGCAAATAATAAAAAATAGGGCGGGGCAATATACCCCGCTTTATTTGTTTCCAGCGCGCAATTATATCATATTTTTTACTAAATCCATAGGAAAGTTATTTTCTTGCATTACGCCACCAAATTCGTCAAAATTATCACAGGTTCAGCGTAAGAGTTGCACAGAACCATAACAAGCATAACAAAGGACTTAGATTATGCGTCAAGGTAAAGTAAAATGGTATAACGGCAAAAAATGCTTTGGTTTCATTACACCAGATGCGCCAAACGCGGACGGCAACACAGATGATGTATTTGTTCATTCCAGCGCGTTAAAGGCCGCAGGCATCAGATTCTTGAATGAAAACGATATCGTTGAATTCGAAGAAGAAGTTCGTAATGGTAAATTGTCTGTCACCGAATTGAAATTGATTCAACGTGATGAAGAATCAGCACGCAGATTCCACGAACGTCGTGCGGAACATCGCCGCGCAACCGAAGACCGCAAACAGCGCGAGGAAAAAACAACCCGCCGCAGTTTTGCGTTCTGGAAAAAATCTTAAAAAAACGGGGCATCGCCCCGTTTTTTATTAGAGCATATCGCTCGGTTTTGTTTCACAGCACCCCAGTAAATAATGTTGCGCGCAGCGCACATATTTATCGTCGTCATCGGTGTGGACGGATTTTCGTAGTTGTATTTTTCCCTGTTTGCACTACAATAACATTGAACAATAACAAAAGGATTAAATCATGTGGACAGCAGTTGCAATTGTTGCAGTATTAGTTTTGTATTTTATCGCCGTGTATAACGGTCTGATTGCGCGCAAAAATCAGGCGCGCGAGGCATTTGCCACCATTGATACACAGTTAAAGCGTCGCTATGATTTGATTCCTAATCTGGTTGAAACGGTGCGTGGTGCGGCCAAGCACGAACGCGAAACATTAGACGCGGTTATCGCGGCGCGTAGTTCGGCCATGAATGCAACTGGTGGTGCGCGCGTGGCTGCGGAAAATCAGTTGTCCCAGACACTGAAGAGCATCTTTGCGTTGTCGGAAAACTATCCAACATTGCGCGCAAACGAAAACTTTCTGGAATTACAGCGTGAATTGTCCGACACGGAAAACAAAATTCAGGCATCGCGCCAGTTCTATAACACCGTGGTCATGGCATTGAATACCCAAATTGACCAGTTCCCGTCAAACATCGTCGCACGCGCGTTTGGCATTACGCACGAACAGTTGTTTGCGGCGGACGATGCGTCACGTGCCAACCCAACGGTAAAATTCTGATGCAAGATTTTACTCTACATACCCATTCAATCGGTTTCGACGGTAAAAACACGCCCGCCCAAATGGCTGCACGCGCCACAGAACTGGGGCTGACAACAATCGGGATTTCAAATCACTTTATTGTGCACCCCGATATCACGCGCGCCCCAATGTATAAATATGCTGTGCGGGGCGGGTACGACGGTATCTATTCAGATTCGTTTGATAAAACCATCGAAAAGTTTCGCGCACACTATGACGAACTGAATGAATTAGCCGGCCGCACTAATATTCGGGTTTTACGCGGGATGGAGGTTGACTATTTCACACACCCCGCGTGGCGTGCTGGATTCGAACGCGCTGTGCAGATTTTGCAACCCGACTATATCATCGGGACGGCGCATTTTGTGGAATATGGTGGCGTCTTGTGCAATACGCACGATGCTGCGCACGCGTCGCCGGACGTCCAGAATCAGATGCTGAAAACATATTGGGCAAATATTCGCGATGCGGCGGCGTCTGGTTTGTTCACATGGATGGCACATCTGGATTTGTATAAAAAGGCCGGTTTAGGACGTGGCGCAGTGTGGCGCGCCGCGGAATCCGACGCACTGGATGCGATTACAGCGTCGCATACCGCCATAGAGATAAATACCAGTTTATACGAACACGGCGCAGAGCCATACCCATCATCACGAATTGTAAAAATGGCGGTTGACCGCAATATTCCCATCTTGTTCAGCGATGACGCCCATGCGTCCGACCAAATTGGGCGGTATTTTGACCGTGCCGAGTGTTTCGCCTCATCGTGCGACGTGAAAAATCGACTGAATGTTCAGAAAATACTTGATTTCCGAACAAAAATACACTAAGATACCACCCGCTGGACAATCAGAACTGATTACTGCGACGATGGTTTTGGCATCGCACGCGATAAGGAATCTGTGAAACATCTGGCACCTAAAAACCAAAAACAAAGGATAAAATTATGGCAAGAGCAGGCGCGAAACGCAGCACTCGTAAATTGAAAATCGCCCGCAGTTTGGGCGTGAACCTGTGGGGTCAGGCAAAATCTCCATTTAACAAACGTAAATACAAACCTGGTCAGCATGGGCCAACATCTCGTGGTGGCAATTCGTCTGATTACGCAAAACAGATGCGTGCAAAACAGACATTAAAGGGTTACTATGGTAACATCGGCGAAAAGAAGTTCCGTGCATATTATTTGGAAGCTGATAATATGAAGGGCGACACACCAGATAACTTGATTGGTTTGCTGGAACGCCGTTTGGACGCCGTTGTATATCGTGCAAAATTGGCACCAACCGTGTTCTCGTCACGCCAGTTAATCAGCCACGGTCACATCTATGTCAATGGCAAACGCGTTAAAATTGCATCTTATCGGGTAAACCCTGGTGATGTTATCACCGTCAGCGAAAAAGCAAAACAGATGCCATTGGTTGTTTTGGCACTGGAATCTGCAGAACGCAATTGGCCAGATTACATCAACGTGGACAGCGCAAATTTCACAGCGACATTTGCACGTGTTCCAGCGTTCCAAGATGTTCCATACCCAGTTCAGATGTTCCCAGAATTGGTTGTCGAATTTTATTCTCGTTAAAGAAAATAAAAATCGAAATAATTATAAAAAA
>SAMEA3663010__coassemble_193_pt1 | contig 29100 bp, 24 predicted proteins | sample SAMEA3663010__metabat2_low_PE_026 | metagenome-assembled genome bin SAMEA3663010 (sample SAMEA3663010) | pig gut metagenome | biome: pig gut; feature: pig-associated habitat; material: faeces | place: France | collected 2012 | reverse complement strand
AGCAGGTCCCAAGGGTATGGCTGTTCGCCATTTAAAGCGGTACGTGAGTTGGGTTAATAACGTCGTGAGACAGTTAGGTCCCTATCTACTGTGGGCGTTGGATATTTGAGCGAACTTGACCTTAGTACGAGAGGACCGGGTCGAACGAACCTCTGGTGTACCTGTTGTCGCGCCAGCGGCACCGCAGGGTAGCTATGTTCGGAACAGATAACCGCTGAAAGCATCTAAGCGGGAAGCTGGTCGCAAGATAAGATATCCCCATGAGTTCAGTTCTAGACTAGGACATTGATAGGCTGTCGGTGTAAGCCCTGTGAGGGGTTTAGCTTAACAGTACTAATCGAACCATTGACTTTTTATCTTTTTGCCTTGACTTGATAGCAAGTCAGGCGTATGCTTGAAGAGAACGTTGAAGTGATTCTGATACAGAATTATGATGTTCGCTGGATTTATTCTGGTGATTATTGAGCGGGAGCCACCCTCTGTTCCATTCCGAACCAGACAGGGAAACCCCGTATCGCCGATGGTACTTTGGCTTAAGCCACGGAAGAGTAGGTCGTCGCCAGAATAAATCCAGTAGTGATATAAAAACCGAAATTTAACCGCCCACGTGGCGGTTTTTTATTTGCCATTTATTAGGGGCGTGGTACAATTATAGTATGAAGAAATATCGTGATGATTTGACTGATACACGGGGCAGTTTGCCGCCACAGTTACTGGCGGGGATTCCGCGTGACCAAATTGCCGATTTAACGCGAAAATTTGTTGCCGATATAAACGCGATTGGGGTGGATTTTCATCGCCAATTGGCGGCGAGGCCGGCTGTGGTAAATATCAAAGGGTTCAAATTGACCCCGCCACGTCTGTTGGGGCGCGACACAAAAATAGAATATGTTGCCAGTGGCGCAGAGGGCAGCGTATATAAACTGACCATTGGGGACAAGCCATTTGCCCTGAAAATCAGTCGCCAGCCGTATTTTATTACGTCTGAACTGGATAATATGCATTTGACGCGCCGTGCGCGCAATGTATTTAATCGGGCGCATATTGGTTCGCAATTTGAATACGACCGTGAAAAATACACATGGATTTTAATGGATTGGGTTGGTGGCAATCGCGCAAACAGTTTTGAACTGGCGCGCGAAAAATTATTCTATGCCAATTTGACCAAGGGGTTGGCATACAGTGATGTGCGCGACGATAATATCAAAGATGGCCGCGTGGTTGATATGGGCAGCCTGTACAGACACGAGATAAAATTATCACGTGGCGAAATAGACAAGGTCAAAAAAATGGTCTATGCCATGAAGACCGAAAATTGGGATGAATTTATAACGTTGATTGATATTGCGGCCCAAAAACATTCCGCAATAATAGAATACATGTTTTTTTATATGAATATGACGCGTTTTGATATGCCGGCGCGATTTGAAAAATATCGCGACATTGTTTCTGCATATTATCGTATGCTGTCAGCCAGCAATGACAAGAAAAAAACACGTGGTTTATTTCGCTAGGTATAAATTTTATCATTGACCTGTTCGCACATACGGGTGTAAGATACAGATACATATTTCCACAAGGGAGAGGAAAACATGAAAAGAAGTTTATTCGTAGTATTTTGTTTGGCAACAATGGTGTATGTGGGGGCTGCGTACGCAGCAAATGTTACTCCTAAAGATTGTAGGGAGGGATTTTGCCCAGCAGGAGAAACATATACAGTAGTGGGGCAGGATGCCACCGGTTGTAACAGATACGCTGATACATGTTATGAGTGTAATGGATATAAGAAGGTTTATGATTGTGTAGATTGTAAAAGTGGATATACACACAGTACAGAAACGCTTCAGGTTTCGACATATACATCCGTGACCGTTGGTCAATGCAAATCATCGGGGGGCACTTATTGCAGCACCACAAATTATTCCGGATCCGATTATCCTTCGATAAAGGGTTGTGCCAGTATAAAGGCACAAAAGTTTGGTACTACAATTGTGTCAACATGTACGAAATGTGAAACTGGGTGGAGTCTTTTGGAACAAGAGATATCAGTTGCTGGTTGTTCAAATACATATACACAAAGCACATGCACCAAAAAACTGGTAATAGATACTTGTGACCCTCTGAATTGTCAGTCTGATTTAAGGTGGTCTTCGCCATCGGCGGGTGCCAATTATGTGACGAAAACGAATCGTAGTTGTAATGATTTGGGGCGTTGTATGGCAGTTGAGGTGTACAGTTGCGCATCCGGTTATTATGGAACGGCCAATGCAGTATCGCAGGATTGTTATGCATGTCCAAATGGCGGCACATCCATGCCTGGTATCAATACTGAGATCACCGATTGTTATTCCACAGGTGGTAAAGACGCAGTGGGGGATTATGTGTTTACACAAAAGTGTTATTACGCGGAACAATAAATAAAAAAGCATCACAAAATGTGATGCTTTTTTTTATAATTTAACCGCGCCTGTGCGAACAACCCGTATTTCGTTCCCGCCGGTCAGAATGGCAACCGTACTGGGTGCGCCACCCATTGGCGCATATGCATTATCAACCACAATAATGTTTGGAAATTGCGCACGAATGGCGTCTGCGTTATCAAGCGGTGGCATCCCAGAGATGTTCGCCGATGTTGTTGCCAAACAGTGCCCGCGCACCACCGCGCACAAATCGTGAAATGGTTTATAATTCGGCACACGTACCCCACCGAATGACATGGTGTCTGTATCTGCCACCGGCACGCCCAGTGTTAATGCCCCAGGCCAATACCGTGCCGCCAAATCAAATGCGATTTTTGGGTAATCCGCCATATAGCCGCGCAGGTGCGCCAATGTGTCTGACATTATAATCAAATGCTTTTCGTGTGGACGTTGTTTTATTTCAAACAGTGCGTCCGCCCCCGCGCGCGTTGGCAATGCGCCCAGTCCCCAAACAGTGTCGGTTGGAAATGCAATTACGCCACCCGCATCCAAATGCGCGTTCAGTTTCTTGATAAATTCTGGGTTTGTTAAATCTGTCATAATGACGATAAGTATAAAACGTCCCCCGCCGGTGTAAAGTAAAAATCAGATACTGGGGCCCAAGAAATATGTGGCCATTTGGCCGATTATGATGCTGCGCACGGATATTGAGACCCCATACATAAAAAAATACAAATTTCACAAGATTTTTTCTTGCAATCACGGGCTTTTTTTCACAAAATCACAGGGCTTTTTAATTAAAGGAGAAACCATGAGCAATAAATGGGTATATACGTTCGGCAATGGTGCCGCCGAAGGCCGCGCAGATATGCGTAATCTGCTGGGGGGCAAAGGCGCAAATTTGGCCGAAATGAATCTGGTTGGTTTGCCTGTGCCAGCGGGGTTTACAGTCACAACAGACGTTTGTACATATTACTATAACAACAACGAAACATATCCGTCGGATTTGATGGATCAGGTGCATGCAGGTATTGCACATATTGAATCTATTATGGGTAAAAAATTCGCAGATATGGATAACCCATTGCTGGTTTCTGTGCGGTCTGGTGCGCGCGTTTCTATGCCTGGTATGATGGATACTGTTTTGAATTTGGGCTTGAACGACGAAACGGTCAAGGCCTTGGCACGTCATTCTGGTAACGAACGTTTTGCGTACGATTCATATCGCCGCTTTATTATGATGTTCTCGGACGTGGTATTGGGCGCAGACATCAATTTGTTCGAACACAAATTGGAAGAAATGAAAGAAGCCAAGGGCTACAAGGTTGATACCGAACTGACCGCAGATGACCTGAAAGAACTGGTCGAACAATTCAAAGAAATCGGCGTCCAGATTGGCAAGGTTTTCCCACAAGATCCATGGGAACAGTTGAAACTGGGTATCGGCGCAGTGTTCGGCAGCTGGATGAGCAAAAAGGCCATCACATATCGTAAACTGAACAATATCCCAGGTGATTGGGGTACGGCTGTGAATGTTCAGGCGATGGTATTCGGTAATTCTGGTGATGATTCTGCAACGGGCGTATGTTTCAGCCGCGACCCAGCAACGGGCGAAAACAAATACTATGGCGAATATTTAATCAATGCACAGGGCGAAGACGTCGTTGCGGGTATTCGCACACCACAACCAATGAGCAAAGATGATTCTGGTCGTCTGTCGTTGCAAGAAGCCATGCCTGCCGTATACAAAGAATTGTGTGATGTTCGTGAAAAACTGGAACAGCACTACAAAGACATGCAGGACATGGAATTTACAATCGAACACGGCAAATTGTGGATGTTGCAGTGCCGTAATGGTAAACGCACCGCGGCCGCGGCTGTCCGTATGGCGGTTGAAATGGTTGGCGAAGGTTTGTTGACCAAACAAGAGGCGATTTTGCGCGTTGGTGCAGACCAGTTGAACCACCTGTTGCACCCAATGTTGGATCCAAAGGCCGAACGCGATGTAATCGCAATTGGTTTGCCTGCGTCCCCAGGGGCGGCTGTTGGTCAGGCGGTATTCAATGCCGAAGATGCTGAAAAATGGGCGGCCGAAGGGAAAAAGGTTATGTTGATTCGCGTTGAAACATCACCCGAAGATATTGCGGGTATGAACGCGGCACAGGGTGTTATCACGGCACGTGGTGGTATGACATCACACGCTGCGGTGGTTGCACGTGGTATGGGTACACCATGCGTATCGGGTTCGCCTGATATCAAAATTGACTATGCTGCCAAGACATTGACCACAACCGCCGGCGTCGTTATTCACGAAGGTGATTGGGTTTCTATTGACGGCGCACAGGGCCAGATTATCCGTGGTGCAGTTCCAACAGTATCTGTGGAATTGACTGGTAATTTCGGCACATTGATGCAGTGGGTTGATGAAATCAAAACATTGACGGTCAAGGCAAACGCCGAAACACCAAAAGATGCAAAACAGGCGCGTGATTTCGGTGCCGAAGGTATCGGTCTGGCGCGTACAGAACATATGTTCTTTGACCCGTCACGTATTCAGGATATGCGCGAAATGATTTTGGCCGATGACGAGGCCGGTCGCCGCGCAGCGTTGGCAAAATTGTTGCCATACCAGAAAGCGGACTTTGTCGAACTGTTCAAGATTATGGACGGTCTGCCGGTTACAATCCGTTTGATTGACCCACCACTCCACGAATTTTTGCCACACACCGATGCAGAAATCGCAGAATTGGCGGCGCACATCGGCAAATCTGTGGAATTTGTAAAGGCACGCAGCGAAGCATTGCGCGAATCTAACCCAATGTTGGGTCATCGTGGTTGCCGCTTGGCAATTACATACCCAGAAATCTGTGAAATGCAGACACGCGCGATTTTGTCGGCGGCATTGGAATGCAAGGCGGCGGGCGTTTCTGTACACCCAGAAATCGAAGTTCCATTGGTTGGTTCCAAGAAAGAAGTTGACATCGTCAAGGCCGTTATTGATGCCACAGCCGAAGCATTGTTTGCCGAAACGGGCGCATCGGTTGAATACACTGTCGGTTCTATGATTGAATTGCCACGTGCTGCACTGTTGGCAAATGAAATCGCCGAAAGTTGCGCGTTCTTTGAATTTGGCACAAATGATTTGACCCAGACAACATTGGGTATGTCCCGTGATGATACTGGTAAAATTTTGGACGAATACCGTGCGCGCGGCGTATATGTCGCAGACCCATTCGCATCTGTTGATCAATTGGGCGTTGGTCTGTTGATAAAAGACGCGGTGGCCAAAGCACGCGCGACCAAGGGTGATGAAATCCACTTGGGCGTTTGCGGTGAACACGGGGGCGATCCTGACTCTATTGAATTCTTCCATCGGGTTGGATTCAATTCAGTATCGTGCAGTCCGTTCCGTGTGCCAATCGCACGTTTGGCGGCGGCGCAAGCAGCGGTCAAATTCCCACGCAAATAAAAAATGCCCCACATGGGGCATTTTTTAGAGCATAGATAATAGATAGTGCGCCATCTGGCGCACACATTATTTGAACTTTGAACTCTGAACTTTGAACTTTAATTTTATGCTTTTTCGGTGTATAATCGGGGCATGAAAAAAATTGCAGTTTTATCGTTATTGTGTGCACTGCCCATCGCGGCGATTGCTGCGGAAAACCCAATGTTTGGGCGTGATGCGCAAAATTCGCTGGGGCTGTATGTGGCGCAATCAACTGGTGACGGCACGTTGTTCAAATTGGTTGAACCGTGGCTGTGGGAATTTAATCCGCAAACACTGTTTATGTTCCAATATGCCCAACCGATGGAGATTTTCCGCCTGCCGGCGCGTATAAATTTTGAACTGACGCAAAACGTTGCGTACCATGGTGGACGTGGTCTGTCGTTCTTTGCGGCGGGCGTGTCGTGGGATGTTGCGTTGTTGCAGTGGCGTGGTTTTTATACTGGCATTGGTGTTGGACCATATATGCGTGACTCGCGCGATCGGTGGGTGTCGTCGCGTCTGGTATTTGGCGAACGCTTTTTCGTCGGATACAGGGTTGCTGACAATATGGCGATTGAATATTTTACCCAACATTTTTCAAACGGTAATTTCACCGATACAAATCGTGGTTTTAACTTTACAGGTCTGTCATTCAATTACAGTTTTTAACAAAAGTTCAAATAATGTGTGCGCCATCTGGCGCACTGCTTTATTCATTTGAACTTTGAACTATGAACTTTGAACTTTTAATATTTACAGCCCCACGCAAAAATGTTATAATTACAACAATAAAGGTGGATACCGCGTTGGTGTCTGCCACGTCAAACAACGGGTTTTCTGGGGATTTCCCCACGAAACGGGAGAATATTTATGACAAGCCGTAACGTCGCAGATTTTTGCAAAAATGCCATGGGAACTGTGTTCTTGTTGGCGGGGGCATTTTTTGTTTGTTCTACATTGGTGTCAATTCGCGCTGTATTTGCCGATCCTGTTGCGCCGGTAAATGTTCAAATGGGAACAGTGCAATCGCCACGTGCAAACACAGCCAATTCGCGTCGCAATAGTGCGAATGTCGTATCGCGTCGTGATGATGCAAGCACCGCCACAACGGTCAGCGCGAACAGCGCGCGTGGCGTCGCGGCACGCACAAACACATCGCGTAAAACCGTAACAAACACAAATTCATCACGCAGCGTCGTTGCCCGCACAACAACGCCGGCGCGCACCGTGCGAAATCGTGCAACAACAAATTCTGCGCGCGTATCATTACAGGGTAACGCAATCCGCGGCAGCAAGACCACATATACCAATACGTATACATACCTGAATAACAAGTTGTACACGGGTAACTATTCAAACATCATCGATTCAACAACTGGTCTGATTTCGGCGGATGCGTATAACAACTGTATGGAATCATATTACACATGCATGGACGAAATCTGTACTGCGCGTAATGCGGCCCAGCGTCGTTGTGCGTGTGCTGGTCGTGTTAAGGCATTTGCAGAGGCAGAAACCGCACTGGAATCTGCGAACGAAGAATTGATTAAGGTTTCTGGTGAATTGGCATTGCTGATTGCAAACAAGGGCAAGGATGTATCCGATGCATTCCAACTGACCGATGCAGAAAAGGTTATGAACTGCGTTTCGTGGCAGGAAACAATCCAGAAATACGGTGCAAATTCTGACGAAGCTATCAAATGGTGCAATAATCATTCTATCTATGGCGAAAATGGAAATACACTGAGCACTTGTGCAAAACCAAAATATTGTGACAGCACGGGTAATAATTTTGGTTTTGATATCGCCAATATTGACGGTTCGTCCAGTGATATTTTGGCGTCCCTGCAATCATGGGCAGATGCCAAGGAAAACACATTGACAATCTTGTCTGACGATACCAGCAAGTTGACCGATGCGTTCAAAAACCTGTCTGATGTTGTATCTGGTTTGGCGGGGATTGACGGCGCACTCAGCAGCAGTGATAATCTGAAAGATTCATTGGCGCAAACGTGGGGTTATGAATTGTTCGAGTATGCCCACAACAATGTTTGCAACCGCGTGTTGGATTCCTGCTTTAACGGTATTTACGAGGCATGTGGTACGCCACCATCATCGGGCCGCAAGTGCGGCAATGGTGCGTCCCAGTGCCCATATAACTATAACAGTTATGTCAGCGTATCAAACACAGGTTCGTATGAATTGAATTTCATTACGCCAAATTCTGGCTATACCGCATCTAATTCTGCAACATGCTTTGGGTATTCGTCGGCGTCGGGCGATCCATATTCAAACCTGCGCGGGCCGGTTGCTGATGCACGCCGCAGCATTATGCAGAAATATGCGCTGGATGCAAATGCGGATTGTGATTCGTACGGTGAACAACTGCGCAAGACCGCACAAAACATCGGCTATCAAAAGGTTGCTGCGCAACAGGCCTTGCAACAGAAACGTTTGGAATTTGCAAATGCGGAAAAGACGTCTGTTTTGAATGCCGCGGTCACTGCCAGCACGAATTTCAGCGAATGTATCAGCGAAATTTATGACTGCTATGAAACACAGGCAAAGTCCAATGCTTCGTGGACAACGGCACGTATCAGAACATACTGTGCACAGGTTGCAAACGTTCCTCATTGCTATGAAGAGATGATTTGTAATCCATCTAATTCGCCGTTCAAGGCCGTTATTGACAAGGCGGACAATGCCCAGTGCAAGAACACTGCGGATTACACAACCAACACATGCCGTAATATTGTGACATTGAACGATATATTGAATGGCACGGGTGCGTCGGCGGCAGAATGCCAATTCGGTAAAGATGTGACTTGTGATTCCGCTGCAATGCGTCAGAAATGTTTGTTGGATGCAATCGGCACAGATGGCACCAGCACGGACAAGAACGTCTTGCAAACATGGAAGAAACCAGAATAATAATAAAAAACGCCCCACAGGGGCGTTTTTGTTAGAGCATAGATAATAGAGCATAGAGAATAGAGAGCAAAGCGGCGACGGATGCGCTTTGCTCTCTTAGTTGACGGTTTGTTGTAAAATTTCGTCAAAACACTTGACTTTTTATAAAAAAATGATACTTTTGTAGCAAGTTTTATACAAAACGCAGAACAAGAACAATATAAAAGAGAAAGAAGTATGAGCAATTTCGCAATCTTTCAAACCGGTGGCAAACAGTATCGCGTGCAAAGCGGTGATATTGTAAAGGTTGAAAAACTGGATGCCGAAGGTACGGTTGAATTTGATCAGGTTTTGATGATTGGTGACAAAATCGGCACACCATTTATTGACGGTGCCAAGGTTATTGCCACTGTCGTTGAACAGAAACGCGCTGACAAGGTTTTGGTGTTCAAGAAAAAACGCCGCCAGAACTATCGCCGCACACGTGGCCATCGTCAGTATATCACTGTTGTGAAAATTACAGAGATTAAGGACTAAGGAGTTTACTTATGGCACACAAGAAAGCAGGTTCGGCGACCACTAATGGACGCGACTCAGAAGGACGTCGTTTAGGCGTCAAAAAATCTGGTGGCAGCCGCGTTATCCCAGGAAACATCATCATTCGCCAGCGTGGCACATCTGTGCACCCAGGGTTGAATGTTGGTATGGGCAAAGACCACACATTGTTTGCAAAAATCGCAGGCATTGTGAAATTCAAAAAGGGTCTGGGCAATCGCAAGACAGTATCTGTCGAACCAGAAGCAAAATAAAAAACGGGGCATCGCCCCGTTTTTTATTAGAACATAGAGAATAGATAGCGCGCCAACGGCGCACAAAATTTTTATCGTGGCGCAGCGTCAGCAGAGACGGATGCGCTTTTTATACGAACTTTCATCTTTTATGTCGCGGGTACTTGTGATATAATTATGCCAAGTATGAAAAAGTTTCTGACATGTTTTTTTGCGTTGGCCTGTTTTACGCCGACGGCATTTGCCGCCGACACGGCGTCGGTTACACCGTCGCGTGTAATTCCAACTGCGGCCAAGTCAGATAATACATCGCGTACGCTGTCATCGCGTACTGGCGTGCGGTCAACCAACACAACATCTGTGCGCAGTGCCACGTCCACGTCAGGTGCTGCCACACGTGCCGCAACCGCCGCGGCCCGCGCGTCCAATACAAATGGCAATGTTTCTACGGCGCGCACGGGGTTAGATGCAGCGGTCAACACCAGTGGTCGTAATTCGCGGGTCGAGGCCGCCAGTATAAACAGTGATCCCGCGGTTCGGCGTTTGGGATTGACGTTGCGCCCATCGGTGGCAGAGGTTGGCGGTCGCGCTAAAATCGCTGGCACAGACACATATACAGGTTCGAATATATCATCAGAAATTCGCAATTTATCAACGCGTGCGGCAACCAAAACGATTAACGCAGAATCTATTGCTGATGCCAAGGAACGCTTGGAACAAACAGCCAGTTTGAACAAATCGTGTCAGGAACAATACAATGATTGCATGGATCAATTCTGTGCGGTGATTGACTCTAATCAAAAGCGGTGCAGTTGCAGCGCAAACCTGTCCAAATATACCAAGGTCGAAGACGCCGTCAAAAACGCCAATACCCAGTTGAATGAGGTGGCTCAGCGTATCCGCTATGTCGGGCTGTCGGCGGACGAAATCCGTGCAATTATGTCCGCGACCGAGGCCGAAGAGGCCTTGTCCGGTACGGTTGATACGACCGAAACACGCAATATGCTGGAACAGATTGAGGCACTGATAAAAGACCCAAAGAGTTCTACGTCATATTCGTCGGATACATATACTGGTTTAGATATGGATTTGGATTTTTCGTCCGATGTAACCGACTTGTTTAGTTTGGACTTTTTAAGCAACAATACAGGCAGTTTTTCAAACCTGCGTGGTACGGAATTGTATAATGCCGCGAAAAAACGTTGCAATACCGTCCTGACCCAGTGCAAAGAGGTCGGCGCAACGTCCCAGCAAATCACCGGTAATTACGATTTAGCCATAGACAAAGATTGCATCGCGTACGAACAGGGCTTGACCAAGATGAATGAAACATTGGTGTCCAATGTGCGCAGTGCAAATCGTATGTTGCAAAAGGCCAGATTAGCCGTATTGCAAAACAAGAATCAGTATGATGCCAAGGGCTGTATTGGTGCGCTGGACGCATGTATGACCGACGATATGGTGTGCGGTGATAACTATGTAAAATGTCTGGACCCAACCAAAGTATATATTGATGAAAACGGCAAGGTTGTACTAGGCCAAGATATCACAAATATTACCGAGTTTATGGCGGGGTATAATAACGCAGGTATCACTAACGAGTTCCTGAAAAGTTCATACCGCATGTCAATCAATACGGCAAATTGCAAGGCCACCCCAACCGACAAAACACCAGTTGGAAATAATGGCGCGTGCATTGCGGGGTATCTGATGCGTAAAATCGGTACAAAGCAAAAGGTTACCGACGAGGGGTTGTGTCGTGCGGTTCTGGATAAATGTCAGGCATACACATATGACAAGAACGGCAACTACATGGAGGACAATGACATTGTTGTGAATTACGTCCAGCGTGCATTGGTTAATATTCGTGCCGCCCAACAACAGGTTATATCGGATTATGCGTCATCATGTATGCTGGATATAGCAACGTGCTATAACCAACAGGTGACCCAGGTCAATGCATGGTCATCGTCTGCCAGTATCGGCAGTGTGTACAACGTTATGCGTGGTGCGTGCCGCAATGTCGCGTTGACATGTGCATATGCTGTCTTTGCCAAAGATAAAAATTCGTGTGACGGTGTGGACAAATGCATAGAAAGTATCTCTGAAATGTTCTATCAATCGTTGTTATGTCCAGATAATTCAACATATTCTGCGTCAGAGGGAACAGCGGGCGTGGATGGCTATGTGAACGAACGGTGCAGGTGTAACAGTGGTTATACCCCATTCAGTGGTCAATGCTTGGCAGAATGTGCCGAAAATATAGAACAGCGTAACAGTTATGGTACATGTGTTTGTGTTGCGGGGTACACACGTGTCAATGGTATTTGTACGCCAGACAGTTAAAAAAAACGCCCAACGGGGCGTTTTTTATTTGTTTAATTTTTCCATAAATGCATTGTGATTTTCTAATTCATCGGGGTGCGCTGGGAATGTGCGGTGTGGAAAATCCCCGCTGGTTTTTGGGGTTTTCAAAAACGCATCGTGTTGTTGCGCAATAATTTCATTGATGTCTGGGGCGGGGGCGGTGTTTTCCAGTTCTTTGTACACCTTGGCCAGAATCTCGGCGTCAATCAATGCACCGTGCGCGTCGGCACGCGCGGTCAGTGATATACCATACCATTTTGCCAGTGCGTCCAGCGAATAACTTTTGGGGCCGAAAACACGATTGCGTGCAATGATAATAGAATCCAACTGGCGCGTACGCGGAATCTGGGGCAGATTCAGCATTTCCAATTCGTGATTGATAAATGGAAAGTCAAAGTCAATTCCATTGTGGGCAACCAATGGTGCATCACCAATAAATTCCAAGAATTTAGGTGCAATAACAGACATCTTGGGTTTATCTTCCAAAAAAGCATTGGAAATTTTATGTACCATATATGTTTCTGGGGGAATAATTTTCCCCTCTGGATTTATATATTCGTGGAATGTGTTGTCGGTAATGCGCCCATCGACCATTTCAACCGCACCAATTTCAATACAGCGGTCGCCCCGCAAATATTCAAATCCTGTGGTTTCAATATCAAAGCAAATAACGCGCGCCATAACCGTCCCCTTACTGTAATAAAAAATATATTTTTGATATGTTGTTGCGCGTGTATTATAATGAATGCGTGAATCTAAATCTAGAAAATCTTAACCCCGAACAAAAATTAGCCGTCACAACAACCGAAGGGCCACTGTTGGTGCTGTCGGGGGCGGGTACGGGCAAAACACGCGTGTTGACCACGCGCGTGGCGTATATATTAAATTCTGGTTTGGCAATGCCGTGGCAGGTTTTGGCACTGACGTTTACGAATCGCGCGGCGAACGAAATGAAAACGCGTATTGCCGAATTTGCAGATGATGCGGCCACGTGGCGTCCGTCTGACCTGTGGTGCGGGACATTTCATTCCATTTGCCTGCGCATATTGCGCGCAAATGCGGCCGCGGCGGGCTTGCGTCGTGATTTCCTGATTTATGGCGAAGATGACCAAAAGGCAACCTTGAAAAACATTTTTGCCGATATGTCGTTGGACGCCAAGGATTACAATCCATCTGATTGGGTAGAGCGTATTTCGGCAATAAAAGACAAAGGTTTGTCCACCGCTAACGATATCACGGTTGGTGATGTTGCAAAAAAAATATTAAACGCATATAACGCAGAATTAGCGCGTATGGGCGCGGTTGATTTTGGTGATATAATATTACACGTGCTGAACCTGTTTGATAAAAATCCAGACATTCTGGCGCGTTATGCGCGACAATTCAAATACATTATGGTTGATGAATTCCAAGACACTAATCGTGCCCAGATGCAATTCTTGGAAATGTTGACGCGTGATGCAGACGCACCAAACATATGTTGCGTTGGTGATGATGACCAGTCGATTTATTCGTGGCGCGGTGCTGAAATCAAAAATATTTTGGGATTCGAACAGAAATTCAAAAATGCCCAGATAATTCGTCTGGAAACAAATTATCGCAGCACGCCAAACATTCTGGGGGCTGCAAATTCATTGATACGTCATAATCAGGGCCGTTTAGGCAAGGATTTACGTACCGCCGCCAACGGTAATTCTGGTGAACCGGTGTATGTTTTAACACTGCCGTCCGATTGGGACGAGGCACGCATTATCGCTGACACAATTATGCGTCGCGGTGATGGTGTGCCGTATTCTGATTTTGCTGTATTGATTCGCGCAGGCAGTTTATCGCGCCTGTTCGAAGAAGAATTTACATCGCGCGGGATTCCATACAAATTGGTCGGCGCGACCAAGTTCTATGACCGTATGGAAATCCGTGATGCGATTGCATATTTACGCCTGTTGGTATATCCGTTTGATGATATGTCGTTCACGCGTATTATTGGCAAACCACGCCGTGGTTTCGGCCCATCTGCGATTGCAAAAATCAGGGCGCAGGGCACTAATTTGATGGACGGATTACGCGCGGCATCGTTGTCTGGGAAACAGGGCGCAGCGGCCACAGAATTTTTGTCGGCATTTGATTTTGATTGGGCGGGTATGCCACCTATGGATGCCGCCCGCACAATACTGGAAAAATCGGGGTATATAAATTATTGGCGCACGTCCAAGGACACAGATGCCAGCGAACGGTTGGACAATATTCGCGAACTGATAACGAATGTAATTGCAAAGTATGATACGTTGCCGGATTTCTTGGAACACGCGGCATTGATGACGGCGGACGACAATGATAACGATGCAGCACCCGTGATTGATGCGGTCAGTATTATGACAATTCACGCGGCCAAGGGATTGGAATTTAACACGGTATTCCTGCCCGCATGGGAAGATGGAATTTTTCCAAATGATATGGCGATTGATGGTGGCGGTCTGGAAGAAGAACGCCGTTTGGCATATGTTGCAATCACACGTGCGCGTCGCCGTGCAATAATTTCAAATGCAATGTCGCGTATGGTGTTTGGTTCGCGCCAGTATAATTCGCCCAGCCGTTTTATCACGGAAATGGATAATCGTTTCTTGGATTTCCAAGGGGGCGGCCCGCGCAATATTCGCACGTCAAACGCACCGCGCCCATCATATGCCACACGTCGCGCTGCCGTGACGCCCGCCACACCAAAAAGCGTGGTTGGTCGTTTGGTGTCGCACGCCGATATGGGGCGTGGTGTCGTTATCGAAGACGCGGGCAATATTTTAACGGTTGCATTCCGCACGCGTGGTATAAAAAAGGTTGCGCGTGATTATCTGGAATTTGTGGACTGATTTTATTTCTTGTTTTCCTTGATAATCTTTTTCCACTTTTTATATTCGCCATACGCATTGTTCCACAGACGCGTGCCCTCTGATTTAATCTTTTGACCCATGCTGTCATCAATGCTGCCACCGATTTTCTTGGCAATGTCCATTGCATGATTTGCCAAATACGCAACCAAAATCCCTGACAGCAATACAACCATAAAATTGTCGTCTTTCAAACTGGGCACTTGGGCGGCCATATTCATATCAATAATTCCCGACAGCAACGCTGCGCACAATGCAACCACAATCGACAGCGACACAAAATACAACGCTGCGTTTATGAAACGCTGAATCTGGGCGGATAATGATTCCACCTTGAACAATCCCAAAAATCCATTGAATATTGTGCCAGCAATTCCCTTGTACGATGTTTTCCCGACTGTTTCAGCAATCGCGGTAAAAGGTAACATTATCACGGCCAAGAATAAATCTGCAATTACCCCCAGTGCGATAAATGCAAACTTGAATGCGTTATATACAAACAGCACAACAAACGCGACCCCAATTACAAATGAAAATGCGCTGTGCCCAATTCCCGCCAGCATCCATTTGAATCCGGCGGCAACCGCTGTATAGAAAAATCCCGACAACCGCGTTGGCACACACATCATATCGGCGGCAGCATTTGCGTCAATCAGCATACGCGCTGGTGTGTGCGTGGCTGCATATTCGCGAATTGCGGTGCACGTGTCGGGCAAATCCACCCCCGCAATATCTGCAATTGTGTTCAAGATAAAGTCCGACAGATACGTTCCAACCGTAATAATCGGCCCCATAATCCACATAAATACGCGCGCCGGCCCAAATTGCAAGATTATAATCCATATTGCAATCGTTGCACCTTTCTTGACGACACTTTTTGCCAAATCACGCACGTTGGATTTTGTGGTCATCATCTGGTATGTTTCAAACATCGCCCAAAATATATACGCGATGATAATAAATATTACCACGAATCGCACCAACGACCCGTCCAGTATTTCTGCAACCCATGACATCGCATTCATAAATGCCAGGCCGGCCTTGGCCTCAATCGGGACATAATCTTTGACCAACTGTTGATTTTGAAAACCAGCTTGAAATTCTGTCAAATCGCGCGACATATCATTGGTAAAAGATTTCAGATTGTGTTCCGTTGTCCACGCGCCAAATTCGCCAATATCACCACCCGCCGGCAAATTAGTTGCGGCAAATGTCGGTGCGGAAAACATAATCGCAGCGCACATAATTAAATTTGATAAAAATTTCATTGCACGTTTCATCAATCTTTCTTTCCTGCGGCCTTGGATACTGCGTCAAATATCTGTTGTGGCATACCCCAAATCTTTTTGCCCAAATCCTTGGTCCATGTACCAAAATCAAATTGTTCTTTGCTGCCTTTGCCCAGAATCGCATCAACCTTTGGCGATATGGCAAAGAAATACAACACAAACATAAAGAACATTATCAGCAAGAAATCAAACCCGTCGTCCAAGAAATCAAATGCGTTTGGATATGTGCGTTCAACCATTGCGCGTTGTGCGGTAAAGCAATCTTTGAATTTATCAGCGTCCATTTCGCCATCTGATAACGCAACGCGTTCACATGTTGCAAACACGTTCATAACCGACATAGTTTGCGCATCTGGGTTTTCCACCGTGCGCCCCAACAGTGGTGGTATAATTGCACTGTACCCATCGGCGGGCCCTGGGAAAAATTCGTCGGCGGCAAACGATACTGTCGCGTATATAATCAGAATCTTTAACGAAATCGCAACAATCTGAATCGAGGATTTAACCAGCATCGTTACCGCATTGGCAACAACATTACTGGCCAGTTTCCACGTCCCTTCGAACGCAGTCGCGGCAATTATCAGCGGCAGGAATATGATAATAAACATCAATTTAAATACAATCGATAACACTTGGAAAAACAGGTTAAATCCAATTATCAAAAACATTATGACCAGTACGAATCCCGCAATCCATGTGAATGCACCACCGCCCATTCCCAGCCACGCATAATTCATCATTGCAAAGCCGCCTGCCGCCCCCGCCAGCATCACGGCGTTCAAATTGCCCATAGTGCACATAAACGGTTGCAGGATTGGGTTTAATAAATCGCCCGATGCAGGGTTAGTAATTGCGCCACACTGGGTCGCATCAACAACGCCCGATGCCGCCATTGACAATTCTGCGCCAACATACAGTACCGGTGTAATTGTGACATTTGAAATCGCGCGCAACGCGGTTGTGCCACCCATGCCCAGTGTCCCCAGAATTGCCCCAACAAACATTATGCGTGCGGCTTGTCGCCATACTTTGTCGAACCACGCAGAAAATTCCAGTCCCTTTTCCTTGGTGTCCAACGCAGTTGTTTTTTTCGCGGCGTCCCAAATGTATTGCGTTGTGTATATAAACAGATAAATGCCAAAACCAATTACCAATAAAATCCAAATATTATCCAGCATCGCTGTCCAGAATATTTCTGCGGCATTACCAATTACGCTGAACAGGTCTGAAATATACCCACACAGGAAACAGCCATTTGCGCTGGCAATATCATCGCCTGCACCAATCGCGGTTAAAAAGTTCTGGGTGCTGGTGTATGTCAATGCCGCACCGCCAATGGACGATGATAAATACCAAATTCCCAGCCCAATTGCAATTGCGCCCATCAAGAAACGAATGGCCATGGAAATCAGTTTTGCTTTCATCATTTCGCACCGCCTTTGTCATCTTTCTTTGATGCATCGCCATCCGACAGAACTGTTTTTGCTATTTTCGTCGCGGCCTGTACCACATTTGTGGTCAGGCGCATTGCGTCATCGGCCAACTGGTCACCCATTTTGTGTTCTTCGCTGACGTCAAACGCCGACAGAACCATTTTTGTAACCTCTGGAATTTGGTCGTATATGAAATTCAAAACATAGACCAGAACAACCGAACTGATTAAAGTGATTTGTGCCAAATTATCTTCGTTCAAATCGGCTGCAAAAACATCGCCCGACAAAATTGCGCCCATCAATTCGGCGGCCGATGTCCCAGGGGCGGAAAAGAATTTTGCAATAATAACCATAATTACCGTGTATGTCAGCACGCACGATGCCAACGATATAATTGCGTTTAACAACTTTTTGAATTGTCCAACGCCCAGTTTTGAACCCAAACCCGACATCCACGATGGCACGTCTGATGCACCTTTGAACGAAACCATAACCAATGACAACGGAAAGAAAAATGCAAAGAACATCATCGCAATAATAATGTCCACAAAGTAAAAACAGAATCGAACAAATAACTTGAAAAATCCATAGAATAAATACAGTCCTACAAAAAATAACACAATATGTTTTATCAGTGCGCCAATGCCCAACAATGCTTTCCATGTAAATGCACTGTCCATTACGGCAATCCCCAGTTTCATAAATGATTGAAACTGTGTAATTGTCGTTTTCATCAGCAATATAATCGTATCACGTAATTGCGGGCGATAGAATCCATCGTTGGACATTTCCATCGGCTGATACGTAACCTTTTCATTTACTGTACTGGTGTTGGTTTGCAGCATACTCTGGCTGTACACCAATGCGATTTTTGATGCGGGTTCAAATGTGACTTGTGTCATAAAACGCGGGAATACAACACCCATGGACAGAAATGTCAAGGCCACCAGTGAATTGATAAATACCGGTCGTATGGATTTTGCATACCATGGATCGCGCACGCCACCCTTGATATTTTGCCATACGGCATTGATAACAAAGAATGCGAACAATACGCAAAATATAATTGCACAGAAAATAGCGAATTGTTTATATATGGCCGCGGCCGCCGTTGATACAATCTGGAACAGGCGGTCAAAAACCTCGCATCCCCAGCACTGGACGGCAGAATCAACCAAAGAATCCATAAATCCGTTCATTTCTTTTTAATCCACCCAATTGCTGTGCCAACCTTGTTGCCTAAACTCTTGACGTTTTTCCACGTGCCAGACGCGTCAGAACTGACCTGTTTGTACAATTTGTCCATGCCCGAACCGATATAGGAATTTAACTGGTCGCGCGTCATTTCAAATATGCGCAGCATTAAATAGAACGTCAAAATTGATGAAATCCATAACATTGAATGCCCCCCAAATCCAATGCCAGTATTTGCCATCTGTGGCATATTGCTGGTGGCCGTACCACCGGCGGCAACTACAAATATAGAACTGGACCAATTAAACAATGATTTCACAATCGCCAAATTGACACACAGAATAAATGCGCACGCAATCATCGTGATAATCAAACGTTGCAACGCCTTGGTTATTCCAGAAAATGCCGGCCACACATCAAACCACTTGTTGGCGTCTTTTGGTTTGGCAACCCACGTCAGAACTTGAAACGGGTACAACACCAATGCCATACCGAAATTAAATATCGCTTGAATAATCAGCAACGCCATAAACAAATTACTGCCCACAAATGCAACAACCAACAGTATGCCTGATATGACGTTCATAAAATCTTCGCCACCGTGCGGCACCAACGTCAACAACCCGCGCAGCCCGCGCACAATAAATTCAAATCCACGTTTGATAATCTGATTGTTGGCGTGTGATATGTCGGACACCGGTTGCACCAAAAATTCACATGATGATTTGCTAATCCAACCGTGTGCCACAATATCAGGCGGGCATTCCACAGCGGGTGCAGCAATGCCAGTTTCATTTATTGTTTCGGTAATGCTGTGCGTGTACAGTGCCCCAAATTGCAAGAACGGATTGACCAGCCATTCGGTTACGTACACGGGGCGAATCTGTAACAACACAACTGCAGCGAAAATCGCACGAAATCCAGAATGTAAAACATTTGTCGTGATTTTTTCGGCTGTAACCTTGCCCGATGAAAAATCGCCGCCACCCGAAAAACCAAAGAAACCCACCCATAATTTTGGCAGGTATAATTTAATCAAATACAGCGATATAGAAACGGCAACAAACCCCCATATCAAAACGTAAATTATGCCGTTGCCATTACCCACAAAAAATTCGTATCCACCCGTCGCCACCGCCATCAGCGCGTCCAAAACAATCGGCACCAGTGGGGCCAGATTTAACGCATCAACAATTTCATACTGTGCAAATGCTGGCACGGGTACGCCCGCACAAAACGCCGCAATCGCCAACACCGGCAATGCGCGCATCATGCACGTAAAAAGATTGCGTTTTGATAAAAACATTCTCTCTGGTATCTAAATTATCTGTTCAATTATATCACAATTTGGGACAAAATGTGATATAATTACAAATAAAATGAGCCGTTTGAAACAGTTTTGGATTGTTTTTTTATCGTTCCTGCCAATTTCGGCGGGCGCGGTTGCGCCATTTATAATTCAGGGCCTGATTGGTGCAACGGGTATATTGGGGTATTCAATATATCGTAACATGTCGCCGACCAATATGGCGGACGCAATGAACTTCTTTTCATCGTGTTGGTCGTGTCAGTTGTTTTCAGATATTGTTACAGCAATGTCCAATCTGTTGCCACGTGTGTACAGTGCAATAGGCAGCGTGATAATTCCAATCGCGGCGGGATTGACCGCGGTATGGTTCGCATGGAAAATATTTTCAGGATTTTTGAATGCTAAAATTGACCAGCCATGGTCGATTGCCAGTGCATTTAGTACGCATCTGATAAAATTGACCACGGTGTGTGCATTGCTGTTGATACCATTGCCACGTATGTTAAATGACATTATTTTTGAACCAGTGTTCAGTATTGGTTTTACGCTGAACAGGGCGGTTACCGGTAATGAAAAATTTGCCGAATGTATGGTTGCAACCGCTGTCGCAGATTCTGTGTCGGTCGACACCGCCGCGGCAAATGCGGGCGCATATTCACCAAAACTGCGCCATGGATTGACCTGTGAAATCGCCAATGTGCACCAGATAACAGGTCTGGGTATGACGGTTGGATGGACGATGATGAATATGGCATTTGATACACAATATATGCATAAATTGATGTGGAATGTGCCGGTGTTCCCAAATGTTCCAATCTTTTTTGCGGGTCTGTTGGTATTGGTGTTGTTCATGATGGCGTTGTTGCCGGTGCCCCTGTATTTTTTAGAGGTATTTATAAAACTGTCCATGAATTTAATAATGTTGCCGTTTATGTTCTTGTCATGGCTGTTTTCGGGCTGGCCCATATTCCCCAGTGGTGGCAAAAATATTCAGGCGATTGTAAATGACGTGGTCAAAGGAACGGCTGGTATTGCCATGGTGGGCGTGTTTATAACATTCACTGTGATGTTCCTGAATGCAGTGTTTGGCGCGTGGGGCGGGGCATCGCGGTTGGCCACCGCGCTGGCGCAAAACGATTCGTATTTTTTGATGGATGGACTGATGTTGCGTAATGACAGCATTATCACAATCCTGATGATGGGAATCTTTATCACAATGTTTATGACCATGATTACTGATCTGGTCAAGGCGTTGTTTGCCAACGTGAATATTCCAAAGTCATTCTATAACGGGGTAAAAAAAGACCTCGATACCATGTGGGGCAACCTGAAAAAATGGTACGCCGCGATAAAAAAATAAAAAATCAAGCTCTTTATTTAACAAGCCCCCCTTTTTTGTGCCGTCCGAATCTGATATAATTCTTAGCAATGAAGCAATATCCGATTCTTTATTGGCCACGCAGAACGACCGGTGATGATGATTACCGCCTGTCGCGCAAGGTCATAAATACTGCAACCGGTATAATGCCTGATGTTATGACTGATGATTTGGATGTGGTGGGTGCGCTGCGCGATAATCCAGATGCAACGATATATTACCCTGTTTTTTGTGAATCAACCGGTTGGTGGGGCGAATTACTGGGGTCTGATGCGGTTGTGACCGATAAACTGATTATATCGCCAGAATGCCAGTTGATGGTTATTCGTGCATCATCTGTGGCGTCGGCCACGCATAATTCGGGCCAAAATCAATTATTGGCGGCGGAAATATACCCAACCAGTGGTTTTTTCAAGAAAATGAATTCTGGCATTGCAACTGTGGCCGATATGCTGGCCACGGATGCGGGCACGATTTTGGCATTGTTTTCTGGTAAAAACCAATCACAGTTCATAAATGTACTGGAATCTACGGGCAATTCATACCTTGGGTGCATTGGTCGTTACTAATATTTCTTGCAATACAGAAAAATCCTTGTATAATCTGCACGCTAAAAAATTTAAACAAAGGGTAATAAGATGAAAAAAGGAATTCATCCTGAATATCACGAAATCAACGTCACACGTACAGACGGCAAAACTGTAAAAATGTACAGTTCTGTTAAAAAAGATTTGATTTTGTCCACAGATAACTTGAATCACAGTGCATGGACCGGCCAGCGTACAAATTCTGGCGAAAAGGGTCAGCGTGTTGAAAAGTTCAAGGGTAAATTTGCTGGATTTAACTTCTAATCTAAAATACGGAAACGGGGCACCGAAATGGAACTGTTGATAAAGGGTTCAACGGAATTAAACAAGATGTTTATGGCATTGCAACGCACGGCCAGTGGGTTGCGCCATGATTTTGGTGAAATTGAAAACCTGCAACAGTCATTGCGTGGCGCACACGATTTTGTGCAAAAGGCGTCTGCCCGTATCGAAGAAAGTATTCTGAATGATTTGTTGTTGGTGCGCCCATCGGCGGGTCTGCTGACACCTAATGTAACGCGCGATGGCGATGGTCGCGATGAATTTGTGTTGTCGCTGTCGGGTGCGGCGAACTTTGTTCGTGCAAATCCGCATTTCGCGATTTCATTGGCGTTGCGCACAAACGACGAAACCAAAATCGCGTTGGTGTATTCCCCAATTGACGAACGCCTGTATTATGCAGAGGCAGAACGTGGTGCATACGCGTTTTCCGCGTTTCATTCCGCCCGCGTCAAGGTTTCTAATATCGCAGAATTGCCAAACGCAACAATCGCATTTAACACGAACGATTCGCGCACTGTATCGGCGGACATTCGTCGCACGGGTTGCCCTGCATTGGATTTGGCATGGGTTGCATCGGGCAAATTCGATGGTTTTGTATCTGACCCGTTGGATTTTGCCGAAATCGCCGCTGGTGACCTGTTGATACGCGAAGCAGGCGGAAAAATTTCCATGGGTGCGGATTTAATTGCCACCAATGGTAAAATTGAATTGTAATTCGCGGGGCGTTTGCCCCGCTTTCTTTTTGTCATATACTTGCAAAGTTCAAATAAATATCTTAAACTTTGTGTCATGAAATTCAAAAAGTTCTTACGTATTCTGTTAAACATTATATTCTGGTGCTTTACCGCGGGAATCGCGGCATTGGCGGCATTGGTGCTGATTTACGGCAACGATTTGCCGGATTATAAAAAATTGGCAACGTACGCACCACCAGTTGCAACGCGCCTGTACGCGTCGGACGGGTCGCTGCTGATTGAATACGCCGAAGAACGCCGCGTATTTATCGATTTTGCAGATATGCCGCCCCAGTTGGTAAATGCATTTGTCGCCGCCGAAGACCAGAATTTTTGGACGCACCCCGGTATTGATATTCAGGGTATTACGCGTGCGGTGATAAACAATACATTGGGCGCGATGGGTTTTCATACCAATTTTTCGGGTGCATCAACCATCACGCAACAGGTTGCTAAAAATTTCTTTTTGACATCTGAACGCACACTGTCGCGCAAGATTAAAGAGGCGATTTTGGCCCTGCGTCTGGAACGTACATTTTCAAAGCAGCATATTATGACCCTGTATTTGAACCAGATATTCTTGGGCGCGCGTGCGTATGGCGTTGGGTCGGCGGCATTGATGTATTTTAACAAACCCGTTTCCGAATTATCTTTGGCAGAATGTGCATTTTTAGCATCGTTGCCAAAGGCACCAAACAACCGTGACCGTGCGGTTGAACGTCGTAATTACGTGCTGCGACGTATGGTTGCAGAAAAATATATTACCCAAGAACAAGCAGACGCCGCCGCGGCAGAACCATTGAACATAAACAGTGGGTTTACCGCGCAAATGGAATTGGATTTTCAATATTTTGCCGAAGATGTTCGCCGCCAATTACTGAATACAATCGGGCGCGAAAAATTGTATAATGATGGCCTGTATATTAAAACAACCATTGTCCCAGAATTACAGCGCGCGGCCGCCGCGGCATTGAACAAAGAACTGGACAGATACAATGCCAACCGTGATGAAAATGAACCAAAATTACAGGGCGCGATTATTGCGATGAACCCGCACACTGGGCGCATTGTGGCAATGACAGGTGGCCGTTCTTTTTCAGACAGTTCGTTTAATCGCGCAACACAGGCAATGCGTCAAATCGGTTCAACGATAAAGCCATTTGTGTACCTAGCGGCGTTGGAACGTGGCATGTCGCCAGAGGCAATGATACTGGACGCGCCAATTGTTGGCTGGCGCGAAAATGATACGCTGTGGAAACCAGAAAATTACGACAAAAAATTCTTGGGCGATGTACCATTACGTTTGGCATTGGAAACATCACGTAATGTGCCAGCGGTGCGATTGGTTGAAAAAATCGGCGTGTCCAATGCTATCGAGGTTGCCCAGCGTTTCGGTGTATATCCCCAGAATTTGAAAAATATCAATTTGTCGTTGGCGTTGGGGTCTGGTGAAACAACGTTGGAAAATTTGGTGCTGGGGTATTCGGCATTTGTAAATGGCGGCCATGTAATTCAGCCGAAATTGGTCGATTATATAGAGGACAGATATGGTCGCGTAATTGATGGCGCGCCAACCGAAATGGTCGCGTGGGCTGATGATATGCAGCCGAACCCAAAAACGGTGGAATCAGAACCCTTGTCCGATGCACAGAGTTTGTATCAACTGGTGTCGATTCTGCAAGGCACGGTTGAACGTGGCACAGGCAAACAGGCGCGTGTTGCAGGCCACACAATTGCAGGTAAAACCGGCACAACAAACGATGTCAAAGATGTATGGTTTGTCGGATTTTCAAAAAATTTAATTGCGGGCGTATATCTGGGATTCGATACGCCGCGCCCACTGGGACGTGGCGCGGGCAGTCATCAGGCCGCACGAGTATTTGCTGAATTTATGACAACGGCATTGGTTGGCCAGAAAAATCAGCCGTTTTCCGTGCCTGATGGTTTAACATTTGTTCGCGTAAATCGTCGCAGTGGCGCGGCCGCCGCATCTGATCCCGATGGCGTGATTATTACAGAGGCATTCAAGGCAGGGCAAAAACCAAATCCCGCCCCCGCCGCACGACGTGCGGAATCAAATCCTGTGGTTGGCGGTGTGTTTTAATTGTATATCCATATGAAGTATGGTAAAATGTGGCTCGGAACCAAGGAAAGGAAAAAACATGAAAAAATTTTTGGTAATTTTCGCAATGATTGCATGTGTCGCAGCATGTGACAAGAAAACAGAAAACGATGCAATTGTTCGTACATGTGGCGACTATACGGTTGAAATCAAATTGTCAGAAAATGGCGATACGATTGATGCGACAATAAACGGCGACGCGACAACGCTGAACCATGCGGTTTCTGCATCTGGCGCACGTTATGTTGGTATATTGAATGACACAAACGTAACTCTGTGGAACAAGGGCGAAGGTTGGACATTGTTCTTGGGCGACGATGATACCGCTGTTGCGATTGAATGTGTTGCTAAATAAGATTTATTTTGCCGCATCTTTGTGATAGAATAGTCAGCATAAGAAGGAGATTTTTATGCTGACTAATTTTTTTCTGTCGCGCGGATTCAGTTTTTTTGCCAGTGGCTGGACACAATTTGCGGCGGCATTTGGACTGTCTTTTTTGATAATACTGTTATTTGGTCGGCCTTTTATTGCCGCCATGCACGCGTGGCAGAAAAAGGGGCAACCAATCAGTGAAAACGTCCCAGAATCCCATCGACAAAAGGCAGGCACACCGACCATGGGTGGAATCTTGGTCGTGCTGGCCGTTTTGATTTCGTCGGTACTGTTTATGCCAATCGACAGCGCGGCCGCGTGGATTGCGCTGACGTCATTGGTAATGTTTGCAACAATCGGATTTATCGACGATTATAAAAAGGTTACATCGCAATCTAAAAAGGCATCAAATGGCCTGTCACCGTTGACGCGTTTGGTCGCCGAAGGGGTTTGCGTTGTTGTGTTGGCGTACCTGATAAACAGCATTATGCCGCCATATATTCCGGAATATTCGCTGGCGTTGGGCGCAGGCATAATTTTGCCATTGGGTTTACTGTATTACGTGTTTGCATACTTTGTAATTTGCGGGTCTGCTAATGCAACAAATATCACCGATGGTTTGGACGGTATGTTGGCAAAGTTATATATGCCAGTGTTGGTCGTATTGGTGGTTGCGCTGTATGGTGCAACGCGTATCGGATTTATGGATACGGTTATGTTTTTGCCAACGGCATCTGGCCTGTATGCGGTGCTGGGCGCGGCATTTGGCGCGGTGTTGGGGTTCTTGTGGTATAATGCGCGGCCGGCGGCAATATTTATGGGTGACGTTGGGTCGTTGGCATTGGGCGGATTTATGGGTACGGTCGCAATGCTGTTGAAATCAGAAATCATTATGGGAATTGCTGCGGGCATGATGGTGATTATTCTGATGTCATCATTCATTCAAACGATGTGTTTCAAAATTACGCGTCGGGTTACAGGGACGGGCCGTCGTGTGTTCTTGCGCGCACCATTGCATCACCATTTCGAAGAATTGGGTTGGCCAGAAACCAAGATTGTTGACCGATTCTTTATCATGTCGGTGCTGTTTTCTGGATTGGCACTGGTGTTGTTAAAGTTTGCTTAAAGTATCCCAGCCCGCGCAAGCGGGCTTTTTTGATAAAATATTTTTTGACGGGTATATTTTCGTAAAAATCATGATATAATACGCAGTATGAGTATAAGAACCGAAGACAGTAAATTCACCAGTTGGATTCTAGAGGTAGACCGCCGTCTGCTGTGGGCGGTGTTGGCGTTGGTGTTGGTTGGGGCGATATTCGTTGTCTCTGCGGGCAGTGTGTCTGCCGAACGCATAAACCAGCCGTGGTATTATTTTTTGGTAAAATCCATACCGTTTTACGTCATTGGGTTGATAACCTTGTTTGTGGCCAGCATGCTGCAAAAGAAATGGGTGTTGGGTATATCTGCATTAAATGTTTGTGTTGGTCTGGTGCTGTTGGCGTGGACATGTGTTGCCCCATATAAAATCAAGGGTTCGGCCCGATTCGTACATACACCGATTACAAATATTTCGCCCTCAGATATTATGAAGCCAGGGTTTGTAATTCTGACGGCGTGGTTTTTGTATAAAATGCACAGCGCATATGGCGATAATATGTTTTTGTCGCGTGATGCTTGGCGTTTCCGCAAACTCAGTTGGTGGACATATTTGGCGATATTTGTGCCGGTATTGTTGATTATGTTTTTGCACCCAGACGTTGGTACGGCGTTTTTGTACACAATCACATTTGGCGGTATGACATTTGTGGCGGGATTGCCATGGTTAATTGTAATTGGGTTGGTTGTTTTTGGGCTGGTTGCGGGATGGGTTGCATTTATGATTATGCCACACGTGCACGCACGTTTTATGTCATTCTTTACCGGCCAAGGGGACAGGTATCAGATAACGCAATCAATTCAATCAATTCAGCACGGTGGCCTGTTGGGCAGTGGTGATGACGCATTTGTCAAAGAATCGTTGCCCGATGCGCATACTGACTTTATCTATGCCGCCATTGTCGAAGATTTTGGTGCAATCGTTGCGTGTGTGTTGCTGTGTGCGCTGGTGTATGTATTAAAGCGTTTGACCACAGATGCCATGACATCACGAAATCCGTTTGTGTTTTATGCAACAGGGGGCGCGGCAATCCTGTTTGGAACACAGGTATGTATCAATCTGGCAACAACATTGCATTTGATGCCGCCCAAGGGGATGACATTGCCGTTTATTTCATACGGGGGCAGTTCGTTTATCGGATTCTGCCTGTTGTTCGGTATGATTTTGGCATTGGTACGCGAAGATAAATGGAAATAGGGGAATAATATGAAAATATGGATTGCAACAGGTGGTACGGGCGGGCACGTTTTTCCTGCGCTGAGTGTCGCAACAGAATTGGTTGCGCGCGGTCACCAGATTATAATTTCAACGGACGGACGTGTTAAAAAAATGGTGCGCGATGGTGCGCCCGCGGGCGCAAAATTGGCGTGCGTATGGGCGTCTGGCGTTGGCGCAAAAAGCCGTTTGCATCAAATCATTGCGCTGTCCAAAATTTCTTTGTCTGCGGTGGCATTGACATTGCGCTTTGCGTTTTCGCGTCCTGCGCGTTTGGTCGCGTTTGGTGGTTATGCATCTGTGCCGGCGGTGTTTGCTGCGCACGTGTGGCATATTCCAACATTTTTGCACGAGCAAAATGCCGCGATTGGTCGCGCGAATAAATTCACAATGCGTTGGGTCAAAACATTGATGACCAGTTTCCCGACTGTGTCTGGCATTCCTGCGGGCACATCTGCGCGCGTGGTTTATACAGGCCTGCCGGTGCGCCGTGAATTTTTGGCCTTGGCGGGCAGTCCGATTCCAAAGCAAGGCAAATTATTGGTCACTGGCGGTTCGCTGGGGGCGCAAATATTGGACGATGTTGTGCCGGTGGCAATTGCTGCGATGAAAAATAAAAAGATTTTTGTCACGCACCAGACGCGGCCTGAAAATGTTGCACGCCTGCAAAAATTCTATGCCGAAAACAAAATCCATGCAAACGTGTTATCGTTCATTCACGATATGGCGTCGCAAATTGCAGATGCTGATTTGGTCATTGGGCGCAGTGGGGCCAGCACGGTCATAGAACTGGAAACAATCGGTCGTGGTGCGATTTTTGTGCCACTGGGTATCAATCCTGATCAGGCCGCCAACGCCGCCAGTTTTGCGCGTTTGGGTGGTGGATTTGCGATTGAACAATCAAAATTTACGGCGCGGTGGTTGACTGCAACACTGACAGAATTGTTTGATAACCCATCGCGTCTGGCCAAGATGGCGCAAAAGTCATGTGTGCCGAATAATGCGGTGAATTTAATTGTCGACGAAATAATAAAATAATATCAGACGCATTTTCCGCTTGCGCGCGATTCGTCATTTGTTCTATGATTGAATCAGGAAGGAAAGGAAAATGCGTCATATCGCCGTTTCTGCGTTATCACTATTTGTAATTTTACCAGCGTGGGCCAGTGCG
>SAMEA3663010__coassemble_174_pt1 | contig 31488 bp, 28 predicted proteins | sample SAMEA3663010__metabat2_low_PE_026 | metagenome-assembled genome bin SAMEA3663010 (sample SAMEA3663010) | pig gut metagenome | biome: pig gut; feature: pig-associated habitat; material: faeces | place: France | collected 2012 | reverse complement strand
GTACGCGAAGGTTGCGGCAAGGACGAAGTCCGCAGGCGACACATGCACAAAAAAAACGACTGTCATTGCGAACGGAGTGAAGCAATCCAGTAAATAAAATTGTGCGCCAAATGGCGCACACATTATTTGAACTTTGAACTCTATGCTTTGAACTTTATAAAAAACACCGGCAAATGCCGGTGTTTTTTATGCAATTAAACAACTATTATTTAACGGTTGTTGTTGCGTTACGGTTGAACTTCCAGACCTGTTCGCCTGTGCCCTTGACCAATGGACGTTCTTTACCATAAGAAATGGTAGAAATACGTTTTGATTCAATGCCGTCTTTGACCAGAACCGCTTTGGCTGCGTTTGCACGACGTGCGCCCAGTGCCAGGTTGTATTCTGTAGAACCACGTTCGTCGCAGTTACCTGCAATCTGGATTTTTGTATCTGCGTGGTTTTTCATATACAGCGACTGGCCCAACAGGTTGTCGCGTGCTTCGTCGGAAATGTCCGAAGAATTGAACGCAAAGAATACGCGTTGATCGTTCAAGTCAGCAGGTTCAACAATGCTGGAACCGCCACAGGCAGCCAACAAGCCAGCAACACCAGCCAACATAGCAAAGTTTTTAATTTTCATGAAAATACTCCCTTGAGTTTCTGTTGCTCGTGTTCTATCTTATACTGAAATGTTTGAAAAATCAAGGGAAAACAAAAATGCAGTGTAATCAATTGCAGGATTTGGCTTTGGCAGGCGTACGTTGGGAATTGTCCGATGTGCCATTCGCAATGGCACAGAGTGCGGCTGTTGCGGCGGCAAATCGCGCATCACACCCCGCACCAACGACCGTTACGCCCGATGTTGTGCCTGATAATCCCGCACCACTGCGCGCGGCAACCGCCATTGTTCCACCCATTGCGCCCGAAATTGGCGTCACGGTTCAAACCGCACGTGCCATGGCGGCGCGGCCGTCTGATATTGCGGCACTGGCGCGCATGATTGCAGAATTTGGTCACCCATTGCGCAGCGCGGCGACCAACGTTGTATTACCGCACATTGCCCCAAACCCAAATGGTCTGGTTATTATAACCGATATTCCCAGCGCAGATGACGATGCGAATGGCGAAATATTGACTGGTGCGGCGGGTGAATTGTTAGACAAAATGTTGGCGGCGATTGGAATGTCACGCGACAGCGTATCAATTTTACCGATGGTATTCTGGCGCACACCAGGGGGGCGCACACCATCACGCAACGAACTGGACTTGGCGCGTCCATTTGTTAATCGCACTTTGGAATTTTTATCACCACGGCTGATTCTGACACTGGGGACTTTGCCTGCGACAGAAATTGCGGACATAAATCTGGCGCGCACACACGGCGTGGTTGCGGACACGAAATTTGGCGTGAAATGTATGCCAATCTTTCACCCAAATTACCTGTTGTTAAAGCCAACGGCAAAACGCGATGCGTGGAATGCACTGCAACAGATTCAAAATTTGTTGAAAAGTGCCGATAAATAGTAAATAATTTCCACATAACCATAAAAAGGAGTTTACAATTAAACCTGCATTTAACCGTGATAATCGTCGGGATATGGGCCCACGTATGAATAATCGTATATTTGCAAAAACGGTGCAAGTAATCAGCAGTACTGGCCAAAATCTGGGCGTTATGCAGACATCGGCTGCATTACAGATGGCGATGGACGATGGATTGGATTTGGTTGAAATCAACGCCAATGGTGCCGTTCCTATTGTCAAAATTATGGATTACGGCAAATTCAAGTATGAACAGAAAAAGCGCGCGTCCGAGGCGAAAAAGAACCAGAAAACAATCGAAATGAAAGAGGTTTGGGTAAAACCTTTTATCGAAGAAAACGACCTGAATATCAAAATGAAAAAGGTCTTTGAATTTCTGGGGCAGGGCAACAAGGTAAAAATTGCTGTTATGACCCGTGGTTCAAAAAAGGTTTTGGCACGTGGCAAGGATGCTGTACCAGAATTATTTGCACGTATTATGGAATTGGTTGGCGAAAAAGGAACATTGGAATCCAAATCCAAGCCAGATGAACGAACAAAATCAATCATCATTGCGCCTGCAACAAAAAAATAAAAATGCCCCGTTGGGGCATTTTTTAGAGCATAGATAATAGATAGTTCGCCGAATGGCGCACTGGTTTATTTACTGGATTGCTTCACTACGTTCGCAATGACAGTCGTTCTAGAATCTCTGTCATTGCGAGCAAGCGCAGCGACGCGTGGCAATCCAGTTTATGTTATGTTGCGCGCAGCGCACAAAATTTTTATCGCGGCGAAGCATTAGCGGAGACGGATGAACTCTGAACTTTGAACTTTATAAAAAAACACCGGCATTTGCCGGTGTTTTTTAATACATTGTTTGCAAGATGTGTTTGTTCTTGTCCAAACTGGACAACATTTTTCCAGAACCGCATGCAACACATGCCAATGGGTTGTCGACCAAGAATGCCGGCAAACCTGTTGCAGCGCGTATCGCTGCATCCAATCCACGTAACAATGAACCACCACCGGTCATTGCAATACCCAAATCGGCAATATCAGCAGATAATTCTGGGGGTGTCAATTCCAATGCCTGACGCACGGTATCAACAATTTTGGTAACCGTCTGGGCCAATGCAGTTGCAATTTGAGATTCGGTAATGACCGTTTCACGCGGCGTACCCGACAACAAATCACGCCCCTTGATTTTCATGGTCATTTCGTTTGCCTTGTCTTTTGGCATAATGGCGGTGCCGATGCGTTTTTTGATTTCTTCGGCAGCATTTTCACCAATCAACAGATTTTTATTTTTACGCACAAATTCAATGATGTCCAAATCCATCTGGTCACCAGCGGTACGTACGGCGTGAGAATACACGATTCCGCCCAAAGACATAATTGCAACCTCTGTCGTGCCACCACCAATATCCAGAACCATAGAGCCAACCGGTTTTTCCACCGGCAGCCCAGCCCCAATTGCGGCCGCGGTCGATTCTTCGACAATATAAACCTTGCGCGCACCGGCGGCATCGGCGGCCTCTTGTATAGCACGACGTTCCACCTGTGTTGCGCACGATGGCACGCATATAATAATCAATGGTGCTGCCAACGGGTTTTTACGGTGTACCTTGCGAATGAAATATTTAATCATTTCTTCGGCAACCTCAAAATCTGCGATAACACCATCGCGCAGTGGACGTACGGCGGTAATTGTCCCAGGGGTACGGCCCAACATCTGCTTTGCCTCGGCCCCGACGGCCAGAATTTCTTTGCGCCCCAACAGGCGGTTTTCAGCCACAGCAACGACCGATGGTTCATTCAGGACAATCCCGCGCCCCTTGACATAAATCAGGGTGTTCGCCGTGCCCAAATCAATCGCCATATCTGCGGAAAAGAATTTCATCAACCAGTTATACATTTTTCACAATCCTTGGGTATGAACTATTTTTTTGCACTATAAAACCTGTAATGACAAAAATCAAGGTCGCCAAATTAAAAATATGCTTTTTTATTTGATTATTACCAGATTCTGCTATTATAGCCGGCATGAGAAACACGATAAAAAATCATAATGACTTTCTGATGGCGGACGATGACCCAACGGCGCGCAGTGCATTTTTTATTATTCGCGCCAAACCAGCCAAAGATATAAACGACCCACGTTTTGGTCTGGTGGTGACCAAACGAACATTCAAATTTGCCGTCCAGCGTAATTTGGCAAAACGGAAATTGCGGGATTGGATTCGTGCCACCGACGACAAAATGTTGGACTCTATGGACTATGTATTCATTGCACGTCGGGCAATTCTGGACGCGGCGCGTGACGATGGCCGCGCAGCAATGGCGCGTGCATTGAACTATATGGCGCGTGAATATGGCAAACACGATAAAAAATCAGCAAAATAATTATTCTCTGTTGCAACGTATAGCATTGTGGCTGGTGCGCGCATACCAGTGTGCTATTTCGCCAATTATCGGCGGACGCGCTGCGTGCCGCTTTACCCCCACATGCAGCCAATATGCCGCCACGGCAATCGCCAAATATGGTGCATTGCGTGGGGGGCTGATGGCGTTGCGCCGAATATTGCGCTGCAACCCATTTGGTGGGCATGGGTACGACCCTGTCCCTTGACAAGTGGTATGAATGTGCTAGAATTTGGACAAATATGCGAATAAAAAACAAAGGTTTATAAAAAATGTCTTTTCGTGCAACTGTTGAATCCATGTCCAAGATAATGGACGAAATGGGTATCACAGAATTGGATTTAGAACGTCAGTTCTTGTTCGGTGTTTATCGCAAACATATTCATTTATCAAAACAGCAGGCCGCCACGGTCGCTATGCCCAGTTTGCCTGTATCCAGCGAAACTAAAACCACGGCCAGCACAGCCGTCGCATCGGGTCATGCATTAAAATCCCCAATGGTTGGTGTTGCGTACTTGGCCCCAGAACCAGGCGCAAAACCATTCACAACCGTTGGTGCACAAATCAAAGCGGGCGATACCGTCGCATTGATAGAGGCGATGAAAACATTCAACCCAATCAAGTCCGATCGTGATGGCACTGTCAAAGAAATCTTGGTGACCGACGGTGCGGCCGTTGAATTTGATCAACCGATAATTATTATTGAATAATCATGTCACAAATAAAAAAAGTATTGATTGCTAACCGTGGTGAAATTGCACTGCGCATCATTCGTGCATGCCGTGATATGGGGATTCGCACCGTTGCGGTATATTCAACGGTTGATAAAAACGCAATGCATGTACAACTGGCAGACGAATCTGTATGTATTGGGCCAGGGCCGTCCAAGGATTCCTATTTGAACGAATCCGCAATTTTGACGGCGGCATTATTGACCAATTCTGACGCGATTCACCCAGGGTATGGATTTTTATCTGAACGTGCAGATTTTGCACAAAAGGTTATTCAGCACGGTATGATTTGGATTGGCCCATCACCAGAAATGATTACAAAAATGGGGGACAAGGTAAACGCTAAACACACCGCAATAGAATGTGGTTTGCCTGTTGTTCCTGGGTCTGACGGTGCGGTTGACACGGTCGAAGATGCATTAAAGTGGGCTGAAAAAATCGGTTACCCCGTTATGTTAAAGGCGTCTGCGGGTGGCGGTGGTCGTGGTATGCGCGCAGTGCACAGTGCCGACGAAATGGCGGCGGCGTTCCAGATTACCAAGAACGAGGCCCGCAGTGGTTTCGGCGACGACACACTGTATATGGAAAAACTGTTGTTGCACCCACGTCATATTGAATTTCAGGTCTTGGGCGATACGCACGGCAACGTTGTGATTTTTGGCGAACGCGATTGTTCATTGCAACGCAAAAATCAAAAGGTTATGGAAGAATGTCCTGCGGCGGCACTGACACAAAAACAGCGCGACGATATGATAGAGGTCTGCAAGACCGCAGCCAAAAAAATGGGTTATACCAACGCTGGGACATTTGAATTTATGTTCCAAGATGGCAAATTTTATTTCTTGGAAATGAACACCAGATTACAGGTGGAACACCCTGTAACAGAAATGGTTTATGGTGTTGATTTGGTTCGCGAACAGATTCGTGTTGCGTCTGGGGAAAAATTGGGTTATGCACAATCCAGTATTGCGCCACACGGCCATGCGATTGAATTTCGTATCAATGCCGAAGACCCAGAAACATTTATTCCAAACCCAGGAAAAATAACATTATATGCACCATCGGGTGGTCTGGGCGTACGCGTAGACAGCGCGGTTTATACTGGCTATACAATTCCACCAACTTATGATTCTATGATTGCAAAATTGATTGTTCATGCACAATCGCGTACTGCGTGCATTATGCGTGCAACCCGCGCATTGGACGAATTTGTTATAGAGGGGGTAAAAACAACAATCCCACTGCAACAAAAATTATTAAAGAATCGCGATGTGCAGACATTAAAGTTTGATAATCATTGGCTGGAAAATTATCTGAACAACGAAAAAGAACAAAAAGAAAAACAAGAATAAAAAACGGGGCAATGCCCCGTTTTTTATTGCTTTTTTTTACGAAATTCGTCCAATGACACAACACGCCCTGGGTCAGGAACTGTGTCTGAACGTTCGTCCAATGGTAATTCCATATCATTATCCGCAGCGGCAATTCCACCCTTGGGATGAAAGGTTAAAATAAAATCAACCGACGGGTCTTTGAATTCAACCAATGCTGAAAACGGCACACGAATAAAAAACGGCCGTCCATCAAAAGTCAGTTGCACACCAAATTCTTTGTCAGACACATGCAGGTTATTATACGAATATTGCAGAACAACCGTCATAATATCTGGATATCGTATACGCAGGAAATCCGGCAACACAACCCCCGCTGCACGCGTTTTGAATGTAATAAAGAAATGTGTGCCATCGCCCAGACCATTTACCTGTGCATGAATCAGTGCGTCTTTGACAACGGATTTCAATGCGTTATCCAACAATGTTTGGTAATCAATTTTTGCCATGTCTTTAATTCTCCGTCGCCAGTATATTATTTATTTTGCCATCTGCGCAAGCAACAAATGCAGCATCAGGCACATCGCAAAAAACATTTGCGTCCAAACCCGTTGCCCAAACCTGTGCATCGGCGCGGCCCAATTCAGCAAACAAATTGGCACGTGCCACAGCGTCCAGATGGGCGGCGGCCTCGTCCAATAAAATCAATGGGCGTGCGCCCGTTTTGGTATGAATCAATTTTGCGTGCGCCAAAATAATATTTAACAATGCGGTCTTTTGCTGGCCGGTGCTGGTTAAATTCGCCGGTAATTGTAATTCTGTATTGAATACGCCAAAATCCGATTTATGCGCGCCGTCCAATATCATTTTATCGCCAATCAGTTCGCGATTATTGAACAGATATTCCATGTATTCGCGTTCTGCGGCCGCGGCGGGCGCACCCGACAACAGCATTTGTTCCACAATGCCAGCAACCGATACGGCCACACCGGTCAGGAAATAATTCAATTCGCCGGCATATTTAATACGCGCATCGGCAATGGCAACAGATGTCGCGGCAATTTGTGCATCAATGGCATTCAACCAATATGCATCACGCCCGCTCTTTAACGCAAAAGCACGCTCTGATAATAACTTTGTTAAACGTTGTACGCGTCCGCTGTGCGCAGAATCAAAACTGGCCACCAATCGGTCAAAGAATACGCGCCGTTCGGCGGCACTGTCAACAAATAATCTGTCTTCGCGTGGGGTCAACCACACCATGCGCATGTGCGCCGCCAATTCAGACAATGTTGCCGCGTCACCATCAACACGGGCACGACGATTTGTGTCACCAACATTAAAGTAAACAGAAATTTCTGTATCATCAGATAGCGTCGCAAACACAGAAAAACCGCCAGAGCCACCAAACCTTGCAATTTCACCCCAAGGCGCACCACGCATACCACGATCGCCAGATAACATTGATACGGCCTCTAGCACGGCGGTTTTGCCCGCGCCATTTGGGCCAGTAATAATAACATTGCGATGCCCGTGCGTTGTTATACGCGCGGTTTTGTGATTTCTGAAATCAGTCAATGTTATTGTTTCAATCATACCGCAATACTAGGACATATGGGGAAAAAGTTCAAATGTAAATTGTATATAGAACAATGCGAACCGGGCCGGTTCGATAGCACCAATTATCCAAAATAAAAACGCCACAAGGGCGTTTTAATTTTGGAGGCCTGGGTCGGAATCGAACCGGCATACAAGGATTTGCAGTCCTCTGCATAACCACTCTGCCACCAGGCCAATTGTGTAGAGACATACTAAGCAAAAAAAATTTGTAATTCAACATAAAAATTATATTATATGTGTGTTTATTACGGGAAAGAGAGATTAAATGAAAAAAATAGCATTACTTTTATGCCTGTTGCCGACGCTGGCATATGGCACAGATGATGATTGCGCCACACGGACAACCGTGCCGGCGGGGCGTCTGAATCTGTCCCAGGTGGTGGATTTAGGGCTGTGCCGTAATCCAACAACAACGGCGTCCTACTATGCATTACAATCTGCACGTTTTGCAAAAAACGCTGGTTATGCAAATTATCTGCCGAATGTATCGGCAAACACATCTGCGTCATTGCCATATCGTAACAAAGAATGGGGCGATTGGTCGTATGGGGCATCGCTGTCTGCATCGTATTTGCTGTTTGATTTTGGCAAACGCTTGGCAGATGTTAACCAGTTGACGGCATCTTGGCGTGCCGCTGGGTTTGACTATGACGAAAATGTCCAGAATTATATCTATGGCATTATCGGCGCATACTACAATTTGCTGAACGCCGATGCCGACGTCAAAAGTGCAAACAGTTTGCGCACCGTGGCCCAGACCGCACGTGATACCGCGGCAAAAAAATTCAAGGCTGGTTCGGTTGCCAAGGCCGACGTACTGAAAGCCGATACCACTTTGGCCAGCCGTAATTTGGATTTAGAACGCGCCAAAAACAATCGTGAAATTGCCAAGGGCGCATTGTTGGCAAAGTTATCTTTTTCTGCGACACAAGACATAGAAATTGCCGATATGCCGTCTGAATTTGGTCGTGCATCTGAAATCCAAAGCGTTGATGAATTGATTGAAATTGCAAAAAAATCACGTCCTGACCTGTTGCGTGCAACGGCAAACAAGGACGCCGCATGGCATCGTCGCAATGCATCATTTTTGAAAAACCTGCCCAGCATTTCTGCATCAGGGTCGGTCGCATGGAATGATACACCGTCTGAAAGTTTCAACAGTGGTTCTGATAAAATCAGTGGCAGTATTGGTATTCGCGCATCTATGCCAATCTTTGCAGGTTTTGCAAATATGTATGGTGTACGCCAAGCACAGGCGAACTATGACGCGGCATTGGAACAGGAACGCGCCGCCGCCGATAATGCAACATTGGATATATTTACCGCATATCAAAATTACAAGACCGCACAAAATGTTTTGACCCAGACCGAAACATTGTTAAAATCTGCAACAGAAAGTGAACGAGTAACCGCCGGTATGTACAAGGTTGGGCGCGCAACCATGCTAGATTGGCAAACGGCACAGTCAGAATTGGTTGATGCGCAAAAACAAAACAATGCCGCAAAATACGACCTGTTTACAAAACGTGCAGCGGTTGCATTGGCGATTGGTGAAATCAAAGTAGGATTGGAGGGGCAAAATGAAGAAAACACAGCGCAAGAATAATGCTGTTGTCACAAAACCACGGCTGACGTTTATTCGTCGTGCTGGCAAATGGGTTTGGCGTAAAAAATGGTGGATTATGATATTGGCCGCCATTGTATGGGGAATTTCCGCCTTGTTCGGTGGTGGCACGCAAAAGGTTGAACCATTGGCCACCATGGAAATCACTCGTGGCGAAATGCGTCAGGTTGTAACCGCAACCGGCGAAATTCAACCGCTGAACACCGTCAGTGTTGGTTCACAGGTATCGGGCACAATTGAAAAGCTGTACGTTGATTTTAATTCCAAGGTGAAGAAAGGTGACGTCCTGTTGGAAATTGAACCGTCTGTATTACAGGCATCTGTGGACGAAGCCAAGGCATCACTGGTCAGTGCCCAATCCCAGCGCAATTATGCAAAGAGCGAATATCAGCGCAACAAGACACTGTACAACGAAGGGTTTATTTCCCGCGCAGAAATGGAACAATCCCAGACCACATATGAACAGGCCGAACAATCGGTTAAACGTATGCAATCGCAATATGACCGTGCGGTGACAAATCTGGGGTATGCAACGATTACATCGCCGGTTGATGGCACAGTCATCGCGCGCGAGGTTGATGTTGGCCAAACTGTTGCAGCATCGTTCCAGACACCAAATTTGTTCAAAATTGCCGAAGACCTGTCCCAGATGCAAATTGAAACATCTGTATCAGAGGCAGACATAGGTGTTATCAAAGAAGGGCAGGCCGTTACATTTACGGTTGATGCATATCCAAATCAGACATTTGATGGAACAGTGCGCCAGATTCGTTTATCGCCAACCACTACATCAAACGTTGTTGTTTATACCGTTGTGATTGATGTTGATAATTCTGACCTGCGTCTGATGCCAGGAATGACCGCATTCGTGACAATCGTCGTAACTGAAAAATTCGACGTATTCAAGGTTCAAAATGCCGCATTAGTGTTGCGTAAATTTGATGGCATTGTTGACAATGCGGGCGACGCGACACCAAATGACCACCTGGCAATTCAGCGTGACAGCAAGGTTATTTTAATTCCGTATACCAAAGGTCTGGTCACAGCAACCGAAACAGAAATTATATCTGACGAATTGCGTGACGGTGACCGTGTAGTTATTGGTCGCCCAGGACAAAAGACCGCAAATACCACCAACAGAATGGGTGGCCCTGGTGGTGGCAGACCAATGTAAGGATAAAAAACGCACGCAAACGCGTGCGTTTTTTCTGTGCCAATTCAAAAATTCAGTGTATAATATTTGCCCGAGGGGAAATGTTATGAAAAAAACACAAAAGTCGTCCGAAATTGTTATTTCTATGCAGGATATTTGTAAAAGTTTTCCTGTGGAGTTGGGCGGTGAACAACAGGTTTTGTTTGATATAAATTTTGATGTGCATGTCGGTGAATTTGTCGCAATTATGGGGCCATCGGGGTCTGGTAAATCAACATGTATGAATATTATAGGTGCGCTGGATACGCCTACGTCTGGTACATATGAACTGTATGGGCGCGACATTACAAATATGACGCCTGATGAATTGGCAAAAATCAGAAACGAATACATTGGTTTTGTGTTCCAGCAATTTAATTTATTGTCTAAACGCAGCGTACTGGACAATGTGATGTTGCCACTGATGTATCGTGGGCTGCCCATGGCGGAACGTGTGCGGCGTGCACGCGAAATGTTGGCACGTGTGGGATTGGAAAAATTCGAATCTTATTTACCAACACAATTGTCGGGCGGTATGAAACAACGTGTCGCGATTGCACGCGCATTGGCGGGCGACCCGAAACTGATTCTGGCGGACGAACCAACCGGCGCGCTGGACAGTAAAATGGGGAACGAGATTTTGAAGTTCTTTACAAAATTAAATCGCGAATTGGGAATCACCATCGTTATGATTACGCACGAATTTGATATTGCAAAATATGCAAGTCGCCTGATACACATTCGTGACGGACATATCAATTATGATGGCAAAATGCCCAAGACGGATGACAAATTGTAATTGTGGGGGCAAAAATGACATTTAACGACATTTTCAAAGAATCTTGGTTGTCAATCAGTGGAAATAAAATTCGGTCTTTCTTGACCGTGCTGGGTATTGTTATCGGCGTTATGGCGGTGGTAATAATGGTTGCCGTTGGTGAAACTGTGCAAAAACAAATTACAGATCAATTTTCATCGTTGGGTACGGGTACAATTATCATTCGTGCCGGCGCAGCACAAATGGGCGGTGTACGCAGTGGTAATCGCCAAACATTGACCATTGATGATGCCGAATACATCGGTAAATTACCAGATGTCGCCGCCGTCAGTCCTGTTCAAATGTCGGGTGCACAGGCGGTGTACGGCAACAAAAACTGGTCTACGTCAATGACAGGCGTATACCCTGGGTACACAACGGTTCAAAACATTGAAATTGACAAAGGGTCTTTTTTTGACGCCTCGGCGGTCCGCAATGCGTCAACATACGCCGTGATTGGCCCAACAACAGCCGAAGAACTAGGCCTGCCAGAAGATCCCATTGGTACAATCATTCGCGTCCAGAATACCCCCTTTGTTGTTATTGGCGTTACCAAGGCCAAGGGTGATTCCGCCATGGGCAGTCAGGACGATATGATTTTGATTCCAATTACAACATTGAAAAAGCGTCTGTCAGGCAGTCGTTTTCCCAACGCGGTCCAGATGATTTCGCTGAAACTGTATTCGGACGCTGATAATAATCTGGTGATTGAACAAATTACGTCATTATTGCGCAATCGTCATAAACTGAAAGATTCCGATGCCGATGATTTCCAGATTATGGACATGAAACAAGTTATGGAAACAATGACCACGGTCACTGGATACATGAAAATGCTGTTGATTGCGATTGCGGCGGTGTCGCTGTTGGTGGGTGCAATCGGCATTATGAATATGATGTTGGTGTCTGTTGCAGAACGCACGCGCGAAATCGGTATTCGCAAGGCCATTGGTGCACGTGAACGTCAGATTATCATTCAGTTTTTGTCTGAATCAATTCTGATTTCATTTATTGGTTCAATGGCGGGACTGATTATCGGTGTCGGCCTGTCCCAAGGGGTTGGTCGCCTGTGGTTAGGTTATAACGTGCCGTTTTCAATGTGGCCGGTAATATTGTCTGTGTCGGTTGCGGTAATTGTTGGATTGGCGTCCGGTGTTGTGCCGGCGTTAAAGGCCGCTAAACTGAACCCTATTGACAGTTTACGCCATGAATAAAAATACCGGCAAATGCCGGTGTTTTTTATAAAGTTCAAAGTTCAAAATTTGTGTCCGCCGATGGCGGACAAGTTTAATTTACTGGATTGCTTCACTCCGTTCGCAATGACAGTCGTTTTTTTGTGCATGTGTCGCCTGCGGACTTCGTCCTTGCCGCAACCTTCGCGTACCGCTCGGTTTCATTGCGAGCAAGCGTAGCGCAGCGCACACATTATTTTATCGCGACGTAGCATTAGCGGAGACGGATAAACTTTTTTGATGTTGCAATCAAGAAAAACTCTGTTATAATGCGCGTTGTTCGGGTGGTTAGCTCAGTTGGTTAGAGCGTTACGTTGACATCGTAAAGGTCGTTGGTTCGAGTCCAATACCACCCACCACAAATTTTCACCGCAGCGTCGGGCAAGGAATATAAAATTATTGGAAACAGAAACAATGCGAATGCAGAACTAATCTTGAATAAAAATTTCTGACGGGATTCTGTGCGACGCCCCGTTGGGCGTCGCATTTTTATTAAAATAAACGGGGCATAATTTATGACAAACAAAAGCAATAAATATTTAATTACATCTGCATTACCATACGTAAATGGTGAATTGCATCTGGGGCACTTGATTGGCTGCTGGTTGCCATCGGATATCTATGCACGTTTTTGCCGTGCACGCGGGCGCGACGTATTGTACGTTTGCGGGGCGGACGAACACGGTACGCCGGTTGTTGTTGGTGCGGTGGCAGATGGTATGTCAATTCCAGATTATGCAAACAAATGGTATGAAAAACATTTGCGCGCGGTGCGTGATTTCAATCTGTCATTTGACCTGTACGGGCGCACCCATACCGAACGCCAAGAAAAACTGATTCACGAATTGTTCGCGCGTCTGGACGCCCAAGGATTGATAGAAGAACGCGAAACACTGCAACCTTATTCGGCAACCGATAATATGTTTTTGGCCGACCGCCAGTTACTGGGCACATGTCCAAAGTGTGGTTACGAAAACGCACGTGGCGACCAATGCGATAAATGCGGCGCAACGTACGAGGCCGACGAACTGATAAACCCACGCAGTGCGATTTCAGGGGCGTGTGACGTTGAAATGCGTCCGACCAAGAATTTGTTCTTTATGGCATCGCGCGTCCAAGATGTGTGGCGCAAATGGTTAAAATCACATGCGCCAAAATGGTCCAAGACCGCCAGCGCGATTGCCAATGGTTGGGCATCAGACGAACTGCACGATACGTCAATTACGCGCGACCTGCCGTGGGGGATTCCCGTCAACAAGCCGGGGTATGAAAACAAGGTGTTCTATGTTTGGTTTGATGCGCCATGGGGTTATGTTTCTATATCACAGGCCGCACGCGAAAACTGGGCCGATTGGTGGAAAAATCCAGATGCGCACTATGCGCAATTTATGGGCAAAGATAATGTGAAATTCCATGCGGTATTTTTCCCAGAACAACAGTTGGCAATGAACGACAATTGGAAAACTGTTGATATGTTAAAGTCCATGAATTTCCTGAACTTTGAAGGTGGCAAGTTTTCCAAGTCCCAGCATCGTGGCGTCTTTCTGGACAGTGCGATTGAAATCGCCCCTGCCGACGCGTGGCGTTATGCACTGATTGCGTCCGCCCCAGAAACAGACGATACTGATTTCACATTTGCGCGCTTTGCCGACATTGTGAACAAAGATTTGAACGGTATGTTGGGGAACTTTGTTTCACGCGTTTGCAAATTGACCGCCAAGAATTTTGGCACAAACGTACCGGTGGCGGGCACAGTTGATGCAGATTTGAAAAATCAAATAAACGAAAAAATTACAGAATTGACCACGGCACTGGACGCGTGCGAATTTCGTGCGGCCGTTGTTGCGTTGCGCGGTCTGTATGCGATTGGCAACGAATATATGACGCGATGCGAACCATGGACACTGGTAAAAAATGGCGACATGGCTGGGGCCGCTGCAGTGTTGAATCAATGTTTCCAGTTGATTGACCTGTATGCGCGCGTATCTGCGCCATTTATACCAAATGCCGCGGAAAAAATGCAGGGCATATTTGCAGATAAACATGATATGACGTGGCCAGACGCGTTTGAATCCCGTATCGCCGATGGCGCAGAATTTGTCGTACCTGAAAATCTGTTTGCGCGTATTGATGATGAAACAGTAACGGAACTGACCGAAAAATATGCGCCACGTGACGAAAACAAAATCGTACCGATTGTGGCGAAAATTGTTGCGGTAAAAAATCATCCAACGCGTGAAAACCTGCATATTTTGACAGTGGACGATGGCATAAATCATGAATTGCAAATTGTATGTGGCGCGCCAAATGTGCGTGCGGGGTTGATTGGTGTCTTGGCCCCAGTGGGCGCGACATTGCCAAATATGAAAAAGCCAATATCCCAGCGCACTGTTGCCGGCACAGAATCATTTGGTATGATGTGCAGTGGCGCAGAACTGGGCACAAGCGACATTGGCGATGAAATTATTGAACTGGGCGCAGACGCCAAAATCGGCGATGCGTATGTGAAATAATATGGAACACGAAAAACTGGTTTTAATGTCATGTTGTGCGCCATGCAGTGCCGGCGCAATACAACAGTTGGCAAATGGTGAAATTGCGGGTGTTGACGATTTTATCGTGCTGTTTTTCAACCCGAATATTTTCCCAGAATCAGAATACACCAAACGCCTGAATGAACAAATAAAGTATTGTGAAAAACTGGGCGTAAAGTATGCCGTTGGCAATTATGACCATGCGGCATGGCGCGCATATGTGGCGGGTTTGGAACAAGAACCCGAACGTGGCGCACGATGCAGCCGGTGTTTCGAGTTTCGGTTTCAATATGCTGCCGCGTTTGCACGCGCGCACGGATACACCGCGGTGGCGTCCGTATTTGGCGTATCGCGGCACAAAGACCAATCACAGGTTGACGCCGCGGGGCAGGGCGTGCTGGGTGCATGCTATGTACCAATAAAATGGAATGAAAAATTACGCCAACAAATTGGGCGCGGGTCTGATTTTTACCGTCAAAATTATTGCGGTTGCGAATTTAGTATTCGCAAAGTATAATTCCCATTGTAATTACAACAAGGATGTAAATATGTCTTCTATTTTTGTTTTCCCAGGTCAAGGCGCACAGGCCGTTGGCATGGGACGCGAACTGTATGAAAACAACGCCGCCGCCCGTGCCGTTTTTGACGAGGTTGACGATGCGCTGGGCCAAAAATTATCTGATATTATTTTTAACGGCCCAATGGAAGAATTGACGCTGACTGCGAATGTTCAGCCGGCGATTATGGCAACATCTATTGCCATGTTGCGTGCATCTGGCGAAAAATTACCAGAATATGTTGCCGGCCACAGTTTGGGTGAATACACGGCACTGTGCGCGGCGGGCGCGTTATCGTTACGTGATACGGCGCGGTTGTTGCGACTGCGTGGTGACGCGATGCAGCGTGCGGCACCGGCGGGCACTGGATTGACTGCTGTGATTTTGGGACTGGACATTGATGTTATTCGTGATTTATGCAATGGCACAGAATGCGATGTTGCAAATGATAATTGTCAAGGTCAGGTTGTTGTGTCGGGCGCACGCAATGCTGTCGAAGATGTTTTGGCACGCGCCAAAGATGCGGGGGCGCGTCGTGCGATGCCACTGGCGTTATCTGTGCCTGTGCATTGTCATATGCAAGAACCTGCGGCCGCAGAAATGCGCGATGCATTGGTGCACATTGGTATTACACAGCCCAGCGCAATATTTATCGCAAACAAAACTGCAAAACCGATGACGGATATATCTGAAATCAAAGATGAATTAGTATATCAAATGACACACGGTGTTCGCTGGCGTGAAAGTGTGATGGAAATGCATAATCTGGGCATAACAGAACAGGTTGAAATTGGCCCAGGTAGTGTTTTAACAGGACTGGCGGGCAGGGTATGCCCAGAAATAAACGCAAAGAAATTGGAGATATAAAAATGTTTGATTTAACAGGACGCGTTGCGCTGATTACGGGTGCAACAGGTGGTATCGGTGGTGCAATCGCACATAAAATGCGCGCAGCGGGCGCAACCGTTGTTGTATCGGGGCGCAATATCGCAAAACTGGAATCTGAATTTGGTGGCGATGGGTTTATTAAACTGCCATGCGACCTGTCGGCGGACGGTGGCGCGGTTGAATTGATTATGAACACTATTGAGGCCGCGGGTAAAATCGATATTTTGGTCAACAACGCTGGTATTACCAAAGACACACTGTTGATGCGTATGTCCGACGAACAATTTGATGATGTTATCAATACAAATCTGCGCGCATGCTTCAAGATGTGCCGTGCGGCGATTATGCCTATGATGAAAAATCGTTTTGGGCGTATTATAAATATGGCATCTATTATCGGTGTTATTGGCGGCCCAGGTCAGGCAAACTATGCCGCATCCAAGGGTGGTATGATTGCAATGACAAAATCCATCGCGGCCGAGGTTGCATCGCGCGGCATCACCGCGAACTGCATCGCCCCTGGGTTTATTCAGACACCAATGACAGATGTATTACCAGATGAATTAAAGAAAACTTATCTGGCCCAGATTCCGGCTGGTCGTTTTGGTATGCCTGATGATATTGCAAACGCATGTGTGTTCTTGGCGTCAGACGAGGCATCATATATCAACGGCCAGACGTTAAATATCAATGGTGGTATGGGGCGTTTTTAATAAATGACCGAATTTGATGTGATTGTTATCGGTGGTGGACACGCTGGCGTCGAAGCAGCGGCGGCATCTGCACGTCGTGGTGCGCGCACATTGTTGCTGACCTTGCGGAACAGCGATTTAGGTGCAATGTCATGCAACCCCAGCATCGGCGGCCCAGGTAAATCGCAAATGGTTGCGGAAATCGACGCAATGGGCGGTGTTATGCCACGCGCAGCGGATGCAGCGGGGATTCATTTTCGAACCCTGAATGCGTCGCATGGTGCGGCCACGCGCGCATTGCGCGCACAGATTGACCGCAAACTGTACCACAACGCGGTTGTGAAAATTTTGTCGGAATTACCAAACCTGACAATATATTTTGACAAGGTTGTTGCGCTGGATTTAAAAAATAAAATTGTCAATGGCAAATATCACGCAAAGGCAATCATACTGACCACGGGAACGTTTTTAGGGGGGCTGGTTACGCGCGGCACGGAAAAGATTGCGTCGGGCCGTCTGCAAGATGATGGCACATACCAAGAAAATGATACGGTTATTTCGGGCGTGTTGCACGAAAATGGTTTCAAATTATTACGCCTGAAAACGGGAACGCCGGCACGCATTTATCGCGACAGTATTGATTTTTCCGTATGTGAATTACAGGCGGGCGACATGCCGCACGATTGGTTTTCCGCGCCAAACGCAGACAATAATTATTCTGCGGTATGCTATATCACGCACACAACCGAAACAACGCACCAAATTATTCGTGACAATATCGGCAATGCCCCAATGTACAACGGCGACATTCGTGGTACAGGCCCACGTTATTGCCCCAGTTTAGAAGACAAGGTTATGCGTTTTCCAGACCACACGTCGCACCATGTGTTCTTGGAACCCGAAGGGCTGGACAGCGATTTAATTTACCCAAATGGCATTTCAACCAGTTTTGGTGCAGATATCCAAGACATGTGGATTCGCACAATCCCAGGGCTGGAAAATGCGCGCGTGGCGCGTTATGGTTATGCGATTGAATACGATGCGATTGATGCGCGCGCACTGAACAGTAATTTGGAATCACGCGACACATCGGGCGTATTCTTTGCTGGACAAATCAATGGCACATCGGGATACGAAGAGGCCGCCGCCCAAGGCATCGTTGCCGGCGCAAATGCTGCGGCATTTGCACTGGACGCGCCGCGGTTGGATTTGAATCGTACAAACGCGATGATTGGTGTGTTGATTGACGACATTACAACATTGGGTGTGGACGAACCATACCGTATGTTTTCATCACGCGCAGAATATCGGCTGAATCTGCGTGCAGACAATGCGATTGCGCGTTTGGGTGATATGGCGGTGGGGTGCGGGTTGATTACGCCCGCGGCTCGCGATGCCAAGATGGCGTTGCACGCGGCGGAAATAGATGAAAATGATAAATTCTATGCAGGGTATATTGCACGCAATGCGCGCGAAATTGCGTCTGTGCGTCGCGATATGGAATTAAAGATTCCCGCAAACATTGATTATAAAAGTATGTCGGGCTTGACCAACGAATTGATTGAAAAATTGACCGCAACGCGGCCGGAAAACATTGCCGCGCTGTCACGAATCCCCGGAATGACACCGGCGGGTATAATGGTCGTAATGCGCAAAATAAAATGTTAAAAAACACCGGCAAATGCCGGTGTTTTTTGTATATTTATACATATTTATTTTGCACGAAACCGGTCGCAAAACGCACGCATATTCGTCAATAATTTGATTCTTTTAATTTCTTTTTCTGGTATACGCAACATTTCTGTATGACCACATGCCACAGAACAAATTGGCCAATAGTTTATGCGCATTTTTCCAATATATGCATAATATGGTTTACCACCGTTATCCAATGGTATGTCGGCATCACGCAACATTTGTTTCAGACATTTTACGCCCATTTCTGTTGTAGGCGCAGGAATACCATTTACAAAATTACGATATGTTTCAGTTGTTTTGAATGAATTCATCAATAAATCCTTTATTGTTCTGAAATAACAATAACAAACATTTGTGCCAACAACAACTAAAATAAAATGTGGAAATTAGTTTTTACATATACTATGATTATGCACGCCGTGCCGGTGTAGCTCAGCTGGTAGAGCATCTCATTCGTAATGAGGGGGTCGTAGGTTCAAGTCCTATCACCGGCACCAGAATTAAAAACCGCTATTTTTATCGCGGCTTTTATTTTATCGTGTATGCTGGGGCAATTTCTTTGCACCACGCGGACCGCCCGCCGGAACGTTGCAGGTGTTTTATCAACAGACGCTGTTCTGCGTCTGAAAATTTATTTTCCATTGATAAATCCTTTGATTCATATAGGTACGATTATATTACAATATGTGGCATATACAAATATGTTGATTTTCTGGCAAATTCATTGTATAAATTTGTCCGTAATGAAACAGACAGCAATAATTATTATTAAATAAACTGGCACTGCGCCTTTGGCGGTGGCTGGGGCGCATATGCGCCTGTTTTTTTAATAAAGGCATAAACAAGACAAAAGAGGACACAAAACATGGCATACCCAAAGACCGATCCACGTGCCGATTTTACCGCGCTGGAACACCAAGTTCTGGAATTTTGGCGCAGCGACGATACTTTTCACAAATCGCTGAATCAGACAAAACTGGGACATCCTTTTTCATTCTATGACGGGCCACCGTTTGCAAATGGGTTGCCACACTGGGGGCATTTGGGTGTATCGGCGGTCAAAGATATGATTTCGCGTTACCAGACAATGCGCGGTCGTCACGTTGTGCGCGAACTGGGTTGGGATTGCCACGGGTTGCCTGCGGAATCATCGGTTGAAAAAAAGCAAAAACGCCAAGCAAAAGATATTGTTGCAACTGATGGTATTGCGGCATTCTGTGATATGTGTCGCGCAGACGTTATGACATATTCCAACGAATGGCTGAAATTTATTGAACGTATTGGTCGTTGGGTTGATGGTGGTAATGACTATGGTTATCGCACCATGGACAAAAATTATATGGAATCTGTTATTTGGGCAATCAAAGAATTACATAACAAAGGTCTGTTATACAAAGATTATCGTGTAAATCCATTTGATTGGAAACTGGGGACAGTTCTGTCTAATTCAGAGGCGTCCAGCGAATACCAAGATGTAACCGATGACGCAATTACTGTGTGGTTTGAACTGGAAAATGGTGACCGCGCATTGGCGTGGACAACAACGCCGTGGACGTTGCCTGCAAACAGCGCATTGGCGGTGAATCCTGATATGAAATACCTGCGCATGCAGGATACTGATGGGGCAATTTATGTCATTGCTGAATCGCGCCTGTCGGCATATGAAAAACAATTTGCAAACGCGACACAGATTGGTGAATTATTCGGTCGCGATTTAGTCGGCTTAAAATACACACCGTTGTTTGATTATTATGCAGGCACATCTGATTTGTTGTATCAGGTAATTCCAGCGGACTATGTTTCTGATGGTGATGGTACAGGTATCGTGCATATTGCGCCCGCATATGGCGAAGACGACTTTTGGGCGGCGAAAAATATTGACGCAAAATTCCCAGTAATTTTGAATGTTGATGACTATGGAAATTATACCCCTGATGTTCGTGATTGGGCGGGCGAAAATATTTTTGAAGCAAACCCAAAAATTATAACGTACATGCGCGAAAATGGTCATTTGGTAAAAAAAGAACAACATCGTCATTCATACCCATATGGCCCACGCAGCAAAGAAAAGTTGATTTATCGCGCAACTGATTCTTGGTATATTGATGTGCCAAAAATCCGCGAACGTTTGGTTGAAATAACAAAAACACAAACCAAATGGACATCGGCGGGCGACCGTTTCTTGACATGGATTGAAGGGGCGCGCCCATGGTCTATTTCACGTAACCGTTTCTGGGGAACACCACTGCCGATTTGGACACGTGATGGCGAATACAAGATATTTGGTTCAATCGCAGAAATCGAAGAATTTTTCGGTGTGGAAATCAACGACCTGCATCGACCAACATTGGACGCATTGGAAAAAGATGGATGGAAGCGTATTCCTGATGTTTTAGATTGTTGGGTTGAATCGGGATCTATGCCATTTGCATCATTGCATTATCCGTTTGAAAATGCCGACAAGTTTGCGGCAACTTTCCCAGCCGATTATATTATCGAAGGTCAAGATCAAACCCGTGGTTGGTTTTATTCGTTGATGGTAATGGCAACTGCATTGTTTGATAGCCCTGCGTTTCGCACGGTTTCGGCAAACGGCATGATTGTTGATGAACACAAAAAGAAACTGTCCAAGTCCATTGGTAATTTTGTAAATCCCGAAGAACAAATTGAACAATCGGGCGCAGACGCTGTACGCTTGTTCATACTGGGGTCTGGGTTTATGAAGGCCGAACCAGTATCTATTGATATGGCGGGCAAAGTATTCAGTGATGCAACCAAAACAATTTTAACACCGCTGTGGAATGCATATCATTTCTTTACATTGTATGCAAATGCCGGCAACGTTGTTGCAACGGGCAATTACAGCACAGACAACGTATTGGACAAATACATTGTCGCCGAATTAAACGAACTGATTCACGTTGTTGGCGCGGCACTGGACGAATATAAACCAGATGTTGCAATCAAAGAATTTGTACGATTCTTGGACGTATTGAATAACTGGTACATTCGTCGTTCGCGCGCGCGTTTCTGGGACGAAGATGCAGATGCGTTCAACACCCTGCATTATGTATTAGTGACGGTTTGCAAATGTATCGCACCATTCGCGCCATTTATCAGTGAATATATTTATAAAAACCTGACTGGGGCGGAATCGGTACATTTGGAATCATTCCCTGTGGCGACGGATGCGGACGAAAAAATCGTATCTGATATGCGTCATGTGCAATCGGTTGTATCGGTCGGGAAACAGTTGCGTGAACAATACAAACTGCGCAATCGTTTGCCATTGGCCAAAATCACGATTACTGGTGGCGACCTGCATGCATATGCAGATATTATTGCCGATGAACTGAATGTAAAGAATGTCGATTTCACACCAAATATCAGTGATGTTGCCGACAGTTTTATTTACCTGATTACGCCAAAGATTGGTGCGCGTCTGGGCGGTGCATTGCGTGAAATCATCCCAGCGGTAAAGCAGGGAAAATACGAATTTATGGGTGATAAACTGATTGTGGCAGAACACGCCCTTAACCCAGACGAATTTGAAAATCGTTTGACGGTGCGTGATGGTATCACGGGTGCAGCATTGCCTGATAATACATCAGTGGTTGTATTGGACACAGAAATCAATGCCGAATTAGTGGCCGAAGGGTTGGCCAACGATGCGTTGCGTTTTATCCAAGATATGCGCAAGACCGCAGGTTTGGACGTATCAGACAGAATCAAACTGACATACAGTGCCGCGCCCGCATTGGCGACGGCGATTGAACAACATCGCGCACGCATTATGTCCGACGCGTTGATTGTTGATATGTCATGCGGCGACGGCGATTACGAAACTGAGATAGAAGGTTACGCGCTGTCTATTGGTATAAAAAGGGCATAATATGACGCCGACACAATATTTTACCGCCGTGCCAAAATGTCTGAATATGGACATTCGTTCGGAATTATATTCTGTAAATGAATTTACATTTGCAGTGGCTGTAATATTATCGGCACAGGCAACCGATAAAAAGGTGAACGAGGTTACTCCCCAACTGTTTGCCATTGCACCAACACCAGCAAAAATGATTATGCTGGGGATTGACGGATTAAAGCAACATATACGTGTTATTTCTTTTTTCAATAACAAGGCAAAAGGTATTATTCGTCTGGCGGCCCAGTTGATGGAATATGACGGTAATAATGATGCGGACTATAAATTTCCGAAAAAATTTCATAATCGCGATGAATTGATGAAATTGTCCGGCATCGGTCAAAAGACCGCGAATGTTATTATGAACGTACTGTGGGGTGCGCCAAACATTGGTGTTGATACGCACGTTTTCCGCAATGCACACCGATACGGTTGGGTTGGGGCAGATGCAAATACACCAGAAAAAGTTGAACGGGAATTACTGAAAATAATTCCAAAGAAATATCATGCAATCGTAAATCACGTGATGGTTATGCACGGGCGATACACATGTCGCGCATTGCGTCCAAAATGCGCCGAATGTCCAGTTGCAAACATATGCAATGCACCTGATAAAACAATATAAAAAATATATAAAAAAGACCGGCAAATGCCGGTCTTTTTTTTACTTATCACGAATGCGTGCATTACACGCGGTTTCAACATTTTTTATAACCGCATTTTGCAATGAAATTAAATCTGTATCTGACATATTGTCAGTTGGCACGATTGTAATTGCAATCGCAATAGATTTGGTGCCGTCCGGCATATTAAACGCATCAAACACAACCGCATCTGTGATACGCTTGTCCGCACCGCGCGCCGCAGACACCAATTTTTCAGCCGGCATATTGCCGTCCACAATAAATGCAAAATCGCGCGATATTGGTTGGAAATCAGACAACTGAACCTCGCGCTGTTTGCGGGGTGCAGGCAGATTTGCAACATCATCAACAATCGCAACCATAACATTTGTCTTGATTTTCAACGCGCGTGCAACCATTGGTGACAGTTCACCAAATTCGGCTATTTTCTTTTTACCCTGATAAATTGCGCCGTATCTGAATGGATGCGCCCACTGTGGTGCGTTGTCGGTTGAAACCGTAAATCGCTGGCCATGCATCAGTGCAATCAAGTCCGCCTTGACATCATAGATATCATATGCACGATTGCGACCCGACCAATGACGCGGTGCGTTTGCGCCAGCACGAACAATACAAACCTGTGTATGTTGTGCATTTGGCGTGTCGCCGTCAAACACCGTGCCCAGTTCAAACATTGCCAAATCCGCATAGCCACGTTTTTCATTGTTTGCAATAAACTGTAACAGATTACCCAACAATGAATTACGCACTGTATCCATATCAGCGATAATTGGATTTGCAACCGTGACCGACGGTTTATCAGACAGTAATTTTTCAACACGTGAATTACCGAATCCAAATGACTTTGCCTCATACAAACCACGTGCAGCCAATTCTGATTTTGTATTCAGGTAAAAATCATTATGTGGTGCGGTTGCCGTTGGCGTATGTGTTGACGCCGCCGCTAATTTATCATATCCATATATGCGCAATAATTCCGCAACCAAATTTTCTGGGATTGTGATATCAACACGTGCGGCGCGTGGTGTAATTTTCCACGTATTGTCTGACACCGAAACTTTGAACCCCAACTGTTCAAATATCGCACGCTGGGTTTCCGCCGGCATATCAATACCCGTCTTGGCCAAGAATAAATCAGGTGAATATTTGATTTCGTGCGCGCAATCTGGGATTTTACCTGCAATGCCAACACCCGTGATTTCGCCACCACACGCGTCCATAATAATACGTGCCGCACGTGCCAGCGCAACGCCTGTAATTGTTGGGTCAATACCGCGTTCATAACGATATGATGCATCGGTTGACGTACCTATACGTTTTGCTGATTTGCGCACAGATACCGGATTAAAATACGCACTTTCCAAAATAACATTTTTTGTTGCGTCTGTTGTTGCGCCACGCGCACCACCAATCACACCCGCCAATGCCAAGATACCATCGTTATCGGTGATAACCATATCGTTTTCGGTCAATTCGTGTTCGTGCCCAAACAGGTCTGTGAATTTTTCGCCCGGCGTCGCCATGCGCACAACGATGTCGCCATGAACCGTATCGGCATCAAAGCAATGCATTGGCTGCGCCATATCGTAACAGATATAGTTTGTCACATCGATTGGTGCGTTTTTAGGATTGATACCAATCGCCGCCAGACGTGCGGAAATTTTCTGATTCGATGGGCGCATCGTGATATTTGAAATTTCACAGAACTGATACACTGGACATTTTTCTGTTTTAATAATCACATTACGCGATGTTTTTTTAGGTTCTAGCAGCTCGTCGTGTGGTGCAATATATTCGCCAATACCTGCAGCCGCCAAATCGCGCGCAACCCCGCGCACCGCCAGATAGTCCGGACGGTTTGGCGTAATACCCGCATCAAATACGGTTGGCATATCCATTACAGGCGCCCCAATAACCGTGTCTGCGGGCAATTCCATAATGCCACTGTTGTCATCATTGATGCCCAGTTCCGCACCACTGCACATCATGCCGTTTGACATCACACCGCGCAGTTTTCCGGACTTGATTTCGTGTCCCTGAATAACACACCCTGGACGTGCCAGCGCAGAAATCAGCCCCACGCGCGCATTTGGCGCACCACATACAACCTGACGTGGCGCGGACGTGCCATCATCAACCTGTAATATATGCAGGTGGTCGCTGTCTGGCATTGCATCGCATTTTATAATTTTTGCCGCAACAGGCGCGGTTGGAATTATTAAATCTTCAACCTCTAGCCCTGTACGTGTCAGGGTATCTGCGATATCTTGTGCAGATGCATTTGTTTTCAAATAATCTTGTAACCAATCCAATGTCCATTTCATAACATAACCCCCACATTAAATATCTGCGTTTTCCAGCCAACGAATATCACCATCATAGAATTGGCGAATATCGTTCAGACCGTATTTCAACATTGCTAATCTGTCCCAGCCAAATCCAAATGCAAATCCCTGATATTCATCTGGGTTTATGCCACAGTTGCGCAGAACATTTGGGTGCACCATTCCAGCCCCCATAATTTCCAGCCACTTTTTCCCTTGCCACAACAGGTCGATTTCAATGCTGGGTTCGGTAAATGGAAAATATGACGGACGAATACGCAATTTAACTTCATCGATTTCAAAGAATCGTTGCAAGAATGCCTTGACGTCACCAATCAGGTTTGACATTGTGATATTCTTGTCGATATACAACCCTTCGATTTGGTGGAACATTGGCGCGTGCGTGGCGTCCATTTCCTTGCGATATGTTGCACCAATACCAAAAATTTTAATTGGCACCCCCAGTTCTTCCATACTATGAATCTGAATAGCCGATGTTTGTGTGCGCAACACATTACCGTTTAATAAAAAGAAACTGTCCTGCATATCACGCGCAGGGTGATATTCCGGTGTATTCAGTGCGGTAAAGTTGTGCCAATCATCTTCGACCTCGGGCCCGATGCGCATAGTATAACCAAACGATTCCAGAATTTTTGATATATCTGCCAGTGCGCGTGTCTGTGGATGCAGCCCACCACGTGATTCTGGCATTGGATTTAACGTCGCATCCAATTTTTGTGCAGACAGACGCGCCATCATATCCGCATTTTCTATTTCTGTTTGGCGCGTTTTGAATGCCGCGCGCAGGTTCGTATTCTCAGCATTTAACGCCGCACGCGCATCATTATCCAAATCACGCATCTGTTTTAATTTGGCCGTCATTGTACCATTTTTGCCAAATACAGACGTGTACAATGCCTGTAATTCGTCTAAATTGTTTATATTTTTAATCTGTTCCAGCATATCTTTACCTTTGTAAAACAAATAAAAGCCGTGTGTTCACGGCTTTTATTATGACAAAACAAATACCTGCCGCCAAGGGTTATTTGGATTCGGCATTGTTAAATCGTTTTGCAACCTCAACCAATTTGGCGAAGTTTTCGTCCCCTGCATACGCCATTTCTGCCAAGACCTTGCGATCCAAGGCAACACCGGCCTTTCTCAGACCGTTCATAAACTGGCTGTATGTCATGCCGGCATTACGCACAGCAGCGTTGATACGGACAATCCACAGACCGCGGAAATCGCGTTTTTTTGCACGACGGTCACGGTATGCATACTGGCCTGCTTTTTCCGTTTTTTCACGGGCGGCACGGTATGTTGTGCTGTGGCGACCCAGATACCCTTTGGCACGGGCCAAGATTTTATTATGTTTCTGTTTAACGGTTGTACCGCGTTTTACTCTTGCCATCTTAACACCCCTTTACTTATTTCAAACCATATGGGGCCAAGATTTTCGCCTGACCTATCATGTTTTCGTTCAGATACTGTGGTTTAGAACCCGCATTGTTTGCACGTGCAGATTTGTGACGCAACAGTTTCTTGTGGGCGTTACGGGCAACACGGATTTTACCGGTTGCAGTCATAGAAGCGCGCTTTTTCAAGTACGACTTTGTCTTTAATTTTGGCATTTTTTCACCTTTTTTTATGTCCTGATGGCAATGCCTTTGCCATTTCGGACTGTTTCAACACGGCTCTATTTTGGCATAACATAATAAAAAATCAAGTTTTTATTGAATGTTGGGGTTTTAGTGGCTAAACTGGGGGGCGATGAACCAGAACAAGTTATCTTCGCGTGTGCGTACATTGATTAAATCCGCATTTGCGGCGGCGGCATTGCCGATTTTGTTCATATACATTATGATTGCAAAGCCGGATTACAGAATTATGAACGCCATGGGACATGTTGTTGTGCCGGTGGCACACGCGGTTGGCGATATTATCACATGGCCAGTACGCGCCACGGGCAATCTGATTTCTAATATTCACGAATTGGCAAATTTACGCAGTGAAAACGAAGAATTACGGGCGCGACTGGACGCGGCATTGGCGGACAAGGTATCGTGTGATATTGCCAGTGGCGAAAACGCAAAATTACAGCATGAACTGGACGTTGTGCGCGCACAACCACGTACAACTATTCTGGCCGATGTTATTCACGACAACGCTGCATTCCACCATAATACATTTATTATAAACAAAGGGGTGAGCAGTGGCCTGTCAAACGGCATGGTTGTTACGTCCACTGATGGTTACTTGGTTGGTATTATCACCGATGTTGCACCAACGTTTTCGCGTGTACGGGCATTGACTGATTCTGATTCTAATATTGCCGTACGTGTTGTTGGTACGGGTGTTTATGGATTTATGGCCGGCAACGGTGGCAGAATGCCAACAATGGGATTTTTCAGCGACCCTGAATTTCAAGCGGCACGCGGAATCAAATTGGTGACCAGCAATATCAGTGGTATTTTGCCCGCAGATATTCCCGTTGGTACAATGGTCAACGACAGTGATGTTAAAACCACACCTGTATCGCAACTGACGCGTGTTATGGTGTTGGAATTTGATAACACAAACAAGTATAAATGAATATAAATGTTCTGAATTTTTTACGTCGCGCGTGTCCATATCTATTATTGGTTGCGTTGTGGCGTCTGGCCGTACCCGTATGGAATCCAGCGGGCATTTTGGCATTGATTCCGATATTTTATTGTTCATTTGTGCGTCCTGTGCCATGGTTTGCAGGACTGTCTGTGATATTTTGTTTTTTGATTGATTACAGTTCTAATACTCTGTTTTTCTGGACATCGTTATATTGTTTGATATATGCGTTGAATGGGTTCCAGACGTTCTTTGACCTGCCACGCGCACCAAATAATGCGCTGGCGCCATTTTCGGTATTTGTTGGTACAGGAATTTTGATTCTGTTTTTTGCACATATTGGTTGGGCAAATCTGGGACGCGACGTATGGACGTTTATATGGTTGTGCGCACTGTACCAACCCATCACTATTTTAATTGAGAGGGCACAAAATGATAGATAAAGAAGTTGCCCGCACATTTGACCGCCGCGCCGCACTGTTTTTAACAAGTGGTACTATTTTGACGTCTGTATTGATTTTGCGTATGTTGCATATGCAGGTCTTTAACTATCGTGAATACACCGCAAAGAGCGAGAATAATTCATATCGTATCCAGATGAATATGCCAGAACGTGGCAAGATATTATCCCGTGGTGGCGCGTCTATTTCCCGCGATATGCCTATATACAGAATATACATTGTTCCCGAAGAAGCACCTGATGTTGATGCGCTGGTTGATATTGTGGCCGGTGAATTAAACCTGCGGCCAAAACGTATAAAGAAAATTCGTGAAAAAATCAGACGTCAACCACGTTTTCAGCCAGTACTGGTCAGTGAAAATACCAACTGGGCACAACTGGCAGGACTGCAAGCGAAAAATCTGGCGGGGTTACGTGTGGCCAGTGGTTATGCCCGTGTATACGAACTGGGACCGGCAGGTGCACAGGTATTTGGTTATGTCGGTGCGCCCAGCAAACCTATTGCCAGCGCACCGTTTTTTACAACAGGAATTACAGGGCTGGAAAAACGATTTGATGACACTTTGGCGGGCACAGCGGGTCAGACCGTTATGATTACCAATGCGGTTGGACGCGTCACTGGCGAAGATAAATCGCAATATGTCGCACCACAAGCGGGTAAAAATATTAAAACAACAATCAATGATGCGGCACAACGTACACTGTATGATGCACTGACTGTGCACAGGGCAGGGTGCGGTGTTGCACTGGATATTGAAACAGGTGATATTCTGGCGATGGTATCAACCCCCAGTTTTGACCCGAATAATTTCAGTGCTGATGATGGCGATGAATATATTTCATCGTTGCGCAGCGACCGCGCCAAACCATTTATGAACAAGGTGGTCGAAGGTCTGTATCCCCCAGGGTCAACATTCAAGATTGTTGTTGCGCTGGCGGCACTGGAATCGGGCGCAATTACCCCACGTGAAAAGATTTTCTGCCCAGGGCACTGGGATTATGGTGACCACCGTTATCACTGTTGGGAATCCAAGGGTCACGGATGGGTTGATTTGGCGGGCGCGTTACAACATTCATGCGACATATATTTTTATCAGGTGGCGTTACGTATTGGTATTGATGCAATTCGTGAAATGGCGGTCAAACTGGGGTTCACTGAAAAATTTATGGATGATATTATTTCACGCGAAATGACCGGTGTTGTTCCCGACCGTTACTGGAAAGAAAAAAACAAAGGTGCACGCTGGGTACATGGTGATACTGTTATATCAGGTATTGGTCAGGGATTTATTCTGGCCAACTGTATGCAGTTGGCGGTTATGATGGCACGTACGGCATCAAATCGTGTGGTTGTGCCGCGGTTGATTCTGGACGAAAACGCAAAAAATCCGAACTTTGCATCATTGGGATTACAGCAAAAAAATCTGCGCTGTGTGCTGAATGGATTGGAACTGGTTATGAAAAAAGGCGGTACGGCCGCAGGCAGCGCAATCAATGTAAATGGTGCAAAGATGGGTGGCAAAACCGGTACATCACAGGTGCGCAGTATTTCCAAGGCTGAACGCAAAAGTGGTGTTTTAACCAATGAACAGTTAAAATGGGAAATGCGTAACCATGGTCTGTTTGTGGGTTACGCCCCAACAACAAATCCAAAATACGCAATATGCGTTATTACTGAACACAGTGGCGGCAGTGGCAGTGCCGCGCGCACTGCAGCGATAACAATGCGCGAATTATTAAAGGGCGGAAAATAAAATGGCACGACAAATACGCGTTTCAAATGCCAGTATGATGACATTTTCTGAAAAAATGTCGCGTTTTTCTGTCGCGCTGTTTATTCCAATGTGTTTGGTTTTGGCGACGTCTATTGTTGTGCTGTATTCGGCGGGGGGTGGCGCGTGGCGGCCATTTGCATTGTCGCAACTGTTAAAAATCTTGCTTGGTTTTGTTGTATTCTTTTTTGCAGCGTTCACTAATATCAAAACATGGATTAAATCTGCGTATATTATTTATGCAATCGCGTTGATTATGATTGTGTTGGTGACGTTTGTGGGCCACACCGGTATGGGCGCGCAACGTTGGTTAAATCTGGGATTTATTCATATTCAGCCGTCTGAATTGATAAAAATTGCATTGGTGTTAGCGTTGGCGCGATACTTTGCATGGATGAATTCAGTGGAACTGTCGCAACTAAAAAACTATATCGTGCCAGTTATGATGATGCTGATACCGTTTGGATTGATTGTTATGCAGCCAGATTTAGGTACGGCACTGTCCATGGGTATGATTACCGTCGGAATGTTTTACATTGTTGGCGCGCAAAAGAAATGGTTTATTATCTGTATTGTGTTGGGCCTGATGGCGATGCCGGTTGTGTGGTATGGTGGCCTGCATGATTACCAGCGTGACCGCATTATCACATTTATCAATCCTGACCATGATGCACAAGGGGCAGGTTATCAAATAAATCAGGCAAAAATTGCATTTGGCAGTGGTGGTCTGACCGGTAAAGGATATTTGAAAGGGTCACAGTCCCAGCAATCATTCCTGCCAGAAAAGCAGACGGATTTTATTTTCACAATGCTGGGCGAAGAATTGGGATTTATCGGCGCATTTGGATTGATTACGGTGTATGCATGGATTATTCTGGTACTGTTTTGGTGCGCTAAAACATGTCGAAATAGATTT
>SAMEA3663010__coassemble_153_pt1 | contig 34148 bp, 38 predicted proteins | sample SAMEA3663010__metabat2_low_PE_026 | metagenome-assembled genome bin SAMEA3663010 (sample SAMEA3663010) | pig gut metagenome | biome: pig gut; feature: pig-associated habitat; material: faeces | place: France | collected 2012 | reverse complement strand
AAAGTTGCTGCAAAACCTGTTGCAAAAAAAGTTGCAGCGAAACCAGCAGCAAAAAAAGTTGCAGTAAAAAAAGTCGCTGCAAAACCAGCTGCTAAAAAGCCATGTGCAAAAAAAGTTGCAGCGAAACCAGCAGCAAAAAAAGTTGCTGCAAAACCTGCTGCTAAAAAGCCATGTGCAAAAAAAACATGTGCAAAGAAAAAATAATAAATTTCCCCACCGTTTGGTGGGGTTTTTAATTGTATGAAAAATTTCAGTCGTATCGTTATTGGTGCGACTGAAAATTTTTATCGGATAATTCTGGTATAACGCCAGAACCCAGTTTGTTCGCATCACGCGGCGCGACACAATCGCATAACCGCTTGATTCGTATTTGGTGGACGTAATTCATTACGTCTTTTTTTTATTTTAATCAAAAAGGATTTTTTTATGTCTGTTTCAATCGATAATGTTTTTATCAAACAATTCGAAGCCGACGTTCATTTGGCGTACCAGCAAATGGGCACCAAGTTGCGTGGCACGGTGCGCAGCAAATCTGGTGTTATCGGCGCATCAACAACATTTCAAAAGGTTGGTCGTGGCACGGCCGCAACAAAATCACGCCATGGTATTGTGCCAGTTATGAATCTGAATCACGAACCTGTCGAATGTGTATTACAGGATTACTATGCCGGCGATTGGGTCGACGCATTGGACGAACTGAAAACCAATATTGATGAACGTCGTGTTGTGGCCAGTGCCGGTGCATATGCATTGGGGCGCAAGACCGATGAATTGATTGTGAACGCAATGTCGGGCGCAACTGCATCAGTTGGTGATTATTCGGCTGGCCTGTCCAAAGATTTAATATTATCCGCGGTCGAAGAATTAAACAAGAAAGATATTCCCGACGACGGTCGTCGTTTTGCAGTTGTTGGCGTGCACCAGTGGAAAGAATTGCTGGGCATTACTGAATTTGTGTCGGCGGACTATGTGGGCAATGACCTGCCACTGATATCGGGTGGTGCGTCCAAAAAATGGTTGGGTATTACATGGGTGTTGTATAACGCATTGCCATTGACGGCAACAACAAAGCGCGATTGCTTTATATATCACGCAACCAGCATTGGACACGCCTGTGGCCAAGAGGTCAAGACCGACATTTCATGGCATGGTGAACGCGCCGCGCACTTTATCAGCAACAGTATGTCCCAAGGGGCGGTTCTGATTGATGGCGACGGTATTGTGCGTATGAAATGCAAAGACGCCGACGGCGAATAACCCCAGTTCCACATAATTATAACCAAAGGGAAAAATAAATGGCTTTTCAGAATAAAAATTTGTCAGTGATTGCGTATGCAAATGGTTTTACATTGTGGCACTATGCCGAAAATGTGACGATGGCAACAATCACGGCCAGTGGATATTTCAACGATGTTAAAACGTTGATGAATACTGGCGACATAGTTATTATCAATGCGTCTGATAATACGTCGTTGAAAAAGGTTGCTGTTGCGTCTGGCAATGTTACAACTGCTGCATTGGCGTAATCATATACAGATTTTATTGTATGTTGGGTCGGCATTATGTATGTCGACCCCGTTTTTATTTATAAAGCAGGGGGAATATCATCATGCTGACCAAAATAGATTTATGTTCAATGGCGTTACTGAAACTGGGGGAAAAGCCGATTCAGTCGTTGTTGGACGATACGCCCGCCGCGCAATTGGCGCGTACATTGTTTGAACCGATAACCGATGCGCTGATTGCGGTGTATCCGTGGCGATTTGCAACAAAAAAATTTGAATTGACCAAAACCGCAGATGGCGATTTTTTGATTCCATCGGAATGCCTGCGCGTGACGCATACTGGGGGCAACGCCATTGTTGGTAATCGTATCACCGCCCAACCAGACCGCATAACGATTATCGGTCTGACCCGTGTTGCGCCCGATGCATATCCAGCATATTTTGCATCATTGGTTGCAACTAAATTAGCAATGGAATTTTGTGTGCCATTGACCGGTGACCAAACAATATTCAGAACACTGGCGGCGTTATATGATGCAGAATTACAATCTGCGAAATTCATAGACAGCACCACAACCAGCGTCGCGGGGATTGAAAACTTTTCACTGATAAATGCACGATTCTAGGAATACGGGGGAATATATGGGAAACTTTGTAAAAACAACCAATTCGTTTGCCAATGGCGATATTGCCCCAGAATTTTATACGCACGATAATTTGTCTGGCCTGGCCGCGTTGGTTAATATGGACGTTATTGCGGGTGGTGGACTGCGTCGTCGTGCGGGATTGGGGCGTGTCGCCGAATTGGGGGCGTCGGCGCGACTGATATCGTTTTCAGTCGGCCAAGATGACGAATACATTCTGGCAATAACGGCGGGACATATCTATGTGTATAACGGCGCAACGCGCGTGTGTGATATCATTGCACCGTGGACGGCATCGGATATTGCACAGATTCAATATGCCCAGCGTTTCGGTACAATGATTTTTGTGCACCCAGAATACCAGCCACGCATTTTGCGTAAAACGGCAACTGGCTTTGATTTGACGACATTTGAATTTGCGCGCAGTGATGATGATATGACGGTTCATATGCCGTTTATGCGATTTGATGACACGCGCGATATAAAAATCACCGTCACGGCAAACAGTGCCGGCAACAATTTCGCAACATTTACAACCAGTGCAGCATTCTGGAACACCGATTGTGTTGGTGGCACGTTTTTGTTGATGGACAAACAGTGGACTGTGCATCAGGTCACCAGTCCAACCGTTGCGGTTATGCGTACAAACGGTGCATTTACATTGCCCACCGCACCCATTACAGATTGGCGCGAGGCCGCATTTAGCACCCGTCGTGGCTGGCCGGTCAGTATTACATTCCACCAAGACAGATTGGTGTTCGGTGGTGCGCGTGATTATCCCGCGGGCGTTTGGATGTCTGGGGTGGGGCGACATAATGATTTTGATGTGGGTACGGGTCTGGACGATCAGGCGATTTTTATCACATTGCTGTCCCGCCAACGCCAGCAAATCTGTACTGTGGTCAGCAGTGATAACTTGCAAATATTGACCACTGTCGGCGAATGGGCGATTGCGAACAAGCCACTGACCCCATCGTCAGTTGATATCAAACAGCATACATCGGTGGGCAGTATTGCATCACGATACCTGCCACCGCAACAGATAGAGGGCGCGACGATATTTATTTCCGCCAATGGACGTGATATTCGCGAATTATGCTTGGACGAATTGGGGGAAAATTACAGTGCAACAGACCTGTGCGCATATGCCAAACATTTAATGACGTCGCCCACAGACATTGCGTATAACCAATCCACGCGGCAACTGTTCGTTGTTATGGCGGACGGCAGTATGGCGGTGTTGAACCATAATGCGGCATTGAATATATCTGCATGGGGTGTGTACCAAACCCGCGGCAGTTTCATATCTGTTGCGGTACTGGGCGATGAAACATATGTGGTTGTTCGCCGCGGTGATAAATACTGGTTGGAAAAATTTTCACCAGATGCCTTATCTGACGGTGATGCATTACCGTTTTCGGTATTGGCATCGGGCGTGCCGTTGCGCGCATCGGGGCACAATGCCGCACGCGCACGCATTCGTCGCATAACAGCGCGCGTAATGGACACGCGTTCATTGTTTATAAACGATGTGCGCGCCGATATTCCAAATACGGCGCAAAATGCGTCTGGATACACCGGTGATGTGCATGTGTCGCAACTGGGGTGGACACGTGATACCAGTGTCGCGCCATGGACAATCACCAGTGATGACCAGTTACCGATAACTATTCAGTCGGTAACAATTTATGGAAATTATACGATTTAACCACCAAATACAAAAAGGATAACCTTATGGGACAGTTAGTGTCAGATGTTCAATCCGTTCTGGATTACAAGAAAAACAAACAAGAGGCCAAATCACAACGCCAAAAAATTCTGGCAGATATGGCGGCCGATGAACAGACCAAGGTCAATTTGGTAAAAAAAGCATTGGCGACCCAGCGCGCAAAATACGGTGCGTCGGGTATGTCAAACCGTGGCATGACCGAAGGGGCGGTTCTGCGCCGTCTGACGTCTGAAACGGCACAGCCATACGATGAAAAGCGTCGTAACGCGCTTGAAAAATTACGCAAAATCAAGACAACAAAACCAAACCTGTTGAAAACATTACTGGCCAGATTTGACGATTTGGTTGGATAACAGATGGGGGGAATGTATGTATAAAATATCATATACTGGCGATGGCGCGACCACGGAATTTCCGTTCGCATTTTCATTTTTCCAAAATGCAGACGTTCATGTCGCAATTGATGAAGTATTGCAATCTGACGCATCGGGTATTTATTCGGTTGTGCCGAACGATGATTTTTCGGGGGGCACAATCGTATTTCAAACCGCGCCCGCGGCACGCGCCACCATTGATATATTTCGTCGCATTGCGCTGGCCCGTGTGATTGATTACCAACCAACCCTGCCGATAGACGTTGCCGCACTGAATGCTGATTTCAATTTTTTATTAGAGGCATTTCGTGACCTGCGCACAGTTGATGTGGATTTGACCCAGTGGGCAAATACGTTTGATAATGTAAAATCTTTTTTGGACTATAACCTGCGTGTTATCCAAGATAAATTGTCGGGCGGCGGTGTAATGGGCCTATACAATAATCTGGTGTCTGTATTGGACGGGGCATTGCCAAAATTGATAAATGATTATGGGGCTATTACAGACGCGGCCCCAAACGAAAATCGCGATGACTACGGCGTTTTGTGATTTTATGGACGAATGGAACGCGGTACTGAATATGACGACCCCTGCGCATCATCGCCAGATAATGAATTTCTTGGTGGATGTTTTGATGCACGCGCCACATCGTGGATTGTTGATGGCATTTCGGCATTCAGGTAAATCAACGGTCGTGGGAATCTTTGCTGCATGCGTGCTGTGCATGCACCCCGAATATCGAATTTTGATTTTATCGGCGGAAAGTACACTGGCATCGCGCATGGTTGGACATATTCGTAATATATTGGAAAATCATCCACGTTGTGCAGATATGATTCCCACGGGGCGTCGTGCGTGGGCGTGCGACAGAATAACAATAAATCGTCCCGTCGGCATTCGTGAACCATCGGTCATATGTGCCGGCATTGCAGGCAATATCACCGGCAGTCGTGCCGATCTGATAATTTGTGATGATGTAGAGGTTCCAAATACATGCAACACCGCCCAGAAACGCGAAAACCTGCGTGAACGCTTGCGGGAATTGGAATTTATTTTGTCGCCCACCGGCACAATGATTTACATCGGTACACCACACACAACCGACACAATATATCGTACCAGCGATGCGGACTAGATAGATGTTGGCGCGTCAGGTGCGTTGTCTGATGCAACGGGTTCGCGTACGCTGATGAATGCACGCAATTTGTGCAACAATTCATCGCCCGCATCGCCAAACATAGGCAGATATGTTTCGTATTCTGGCATATCGGCCTGTAATTGTGCGTGTGCACGTTCAGACAATGGCTGGTTCAAAATATCTGTTGCCACATGCCACAGATAGTACGCACGATATGTTTTGGTAATTACTGCCCATTTTTGCAACAGGTCAGGGTGCGATGCCAATGCCGCACGAATTGCAACAGTCCATTCACCGCCAAAACGTTTGACAACGTTCAGGTTCTGAATGCGTTCCAAACCTGCGTCATCGGGTGTAAACGCGTTTATCCCAGATTCTAATTCTGTCATTTCTGCTGCGGTCAATGAAATCGTCGCCACAGATTGGTCCATTGTGCCACCATACGGCATCAGTTCGCGCTCAATAGAATCCATGGGGGTTTTCCCGCTGCGCAGGTTTTCTATGTGCTGAATCAACATCTTGCCTGTTGGCAATGCGCGCAATTCACGCATAACGTCATTGTCGGCCTCGGCAACGAATACTTGGTTCACCGCCGCCCAACCGCCAAATATAACATGCTCTTGGCGGTACAGGTTCAGTAATTTCTGGGCAACTGTGCTGGCTTTGGTTTTCATATCTCTCTCCGTTTGAAATGATTATTCCATAACAATCATAATAACCTTGTGCATGGTGTGGCCAATAATCTTTTCTTCGGGTGAAACAATTTGACCATAAACCTTGCCCTTGGAATCTTGGCGGACACTGACAATCTGGGCCGTGGCAACGGTGTCAGGGTCCAGTTTATCAAAATCAGTATCAATGCATACCGCCAAATCGCCAACCGCAGGCGTGGTTGTGGCATCGGCAAACACATATGCATGTTCTGGGATAAAGCCACCCAAGCGTTTGGAGTTTGGAATCACAGCATAGATACCACCGCGACCCTCCAACGGCATGGGGGCAACAATCATAGTTTCATCGGATTTTTTGAATGTGATTGATTTGCCATCTGGCGTACCGAATACAGGAACCAGTTTTTTGCGTGCGCTGTCGTACAATTTTGCACCATACAACCCACCATGCATATCAATCCCAGATGCCGGATTGTCAGGAATCAATACGGATTTAACGCGTTCTTTGACCTTGCTGATTTGCTTGTTTAATTCGCCGGATTTGTACAGGGTGGCAATTTTATCGAACAGTTTTTCGGCACTCATTGCAAAAGATTTTGCCAATGGTTCGATTTCATTTTGATAAATTTCGCGCTGGCCAACCTCTATCTTGTGATATACGGACAATGTCATACCTGCGTCTGCGGCGGCCTGTGCGATTGTTTTGCCGGTTTGTTGACGAATCTTGCGCAGACCACTGCCAAAGATTTTCAGACCGCTGTCTTCGTTATCATTCAGACGGCGTTTAATTTCACTCTGCCATTGGTCGGCGACGGCATCGTCTTCCTTGATGAAAATGTCAGACAACTTGCAACCCAAAATATTACAGATATTCAATAACTGTTTTTGGTTCAGGCGACGGACACCCTTTTCAATCTTGGACACAGCGGACAAAGACAGGTGTGATTGACGCGCCAACTCGGTCATTTTCATACCGGTTGCCATACGAATGTTTCTGATATTGTTTGGAAATATGATTTCTTCTTGGGCCATCGCAGAACTCCTGATTAAATATTTCTTGACAAAATATTAGTCAATTTTTGCGCCCGCCGCAAGGAAATAATTACAAATCGTCTGGAAATGCTGATGGGTCAATTTGCTCTGGCGCACTTGTATCGTCGGCCATTGATTCCTGTGCAGGCGATGTGTTGGAATAATCATTTTCGCCGCGGGCCTCAACCTCGTCCAGATTGTCGAACAAACTGTAATCGCCAAAGAACGCCATACGTACGGTTTCAGGACGACCATGACGGTTTTTGCCGATGATAACGTCGGCCTTTCCGCGCGAGCGTTCCAAACGCTTTTGATACGATTCCTGAATATTAGCATTGGTGTTGCCCGAAATACGTTGTGACGGGTCGCGATTTTCCAAATAGTATTCTTCGCGGTACGTGAACATAACAATATCAGCGTCCTGTTCAATAGACCCTGATTCACGCAAGTCCGCCAACTGTGGTCGTTTATCATCACGGTTTTCAACGCTACGCGACAACTGGGACAGGGCGATGACTGGAACATCTAATTCTTTGGCCAGCATTTTCAGCCCACGTGTGATTTCGGAAATTTCTTGGACACGGTTATCGTTTTTGCGACCGCCTGGGGACGTCATCAACTGCAGATAGTCAATAACAATCAACGCAATCCCACCACACTTGCGTGCCAAACGACGTGCGCGGGTGCGAAGCATTGGCACGGACATCCCGGGGGTGTCATCAATAAACAGTGGCACACGACCGATTGCCTGTGCATACTGGGTCATTTTCAAAAATTCTTCGTCTGAAAAAGACCCCTCGCGCATGGCGGTTGCTGGAACCTTGGACTGTGACGACAGCACACGCGCCGCCAGTTGTTCTTGGGACATTTCCAAACTGAAAAACACAACTGCGCCCTTGTACTGTTCGTTGGCACGACCCGATAAAATAGCATTTGCGGCATTGAACGCAATGTTCATCGCCAGCGTTGTTTTACCCATTGCCGGACGACCCGCGATAATAATCAAATCACTGTGGTGCAGACCACTGATTGATTTATCCAACGCGTTCAAACCCGTTGTCAGACCAGACAACTTACCATCGGCCTTGTATGCAACCTCGGCCTCTCTCAGTGCGCCAGCCAATGCGGTGGCAATAGGTGCAACCTCGCGCTTGGATTCGCCAGACGACGCCAAATTGAATAACTTTTGTTCGGCAACCTCTATCTGGGTTGAAACAGGATTGTCTAAATCCTCTACAAAAGCGTTGTCGGTAATTGATTGCCCCAATTCAATCAGTTCACGACGCAATGCATTGTCGTATACGATGCGTGCGTATTGTTCAACATTTACAACAGTTGCGCCGGCCCCCGCCAACTGGGTCAGGTAATCAACGCCACCAACAGATTCCAACGTCCCTTGTTGGTCCAGATAGTTTTTCGCCGTGATGATATCAAACGGAATGCCGGCGGCAAATTGACGTTCCGCCAACTTGTAAATTTCTTGGTGCGCAGGATGCGAAAAATGTTCTGGTTTCAAGAAATCAGAAATGCGTTCCAATGCGCGGTTGTTCATCAATACCGCGGCCAAGACGGCCTGTTCGGCCTCCAAATTCGTTGGTAAAGTTTTAGGGGTAAAATCCATGTCTGATATAGTATCTAAAAATTTTGGTTTTTCAACGCCTTTTTTACGTGGGTACAACGTATTGAAAATACCGATAATTGATGCGACGGGTGCGTCCGTGTGGCCTGAATTGTTCCCGCCTGCGCGCATCGCAGAATTGCGTGACGCCACCGGCCCGCGCCATTTTGCATCACAGATGTTATTGCAACCTGTCGCGCCAACGCGCGCGCGTCTGGACCCTGGGGCAATGCGATTATACGACGATGTGTTTGACGCGCGCAGCGCACAAATTGGCGCGCATAAAATTACAGGCGCAGCGGCATATTGGGACCCATCGACGGGACGTCGTGGTCGCGATGGCAGTGTGTGCGTCGTCTTGTATCGCGATGATGCATCGCGATGTGTTTTTATTCACGACATTTTATATATGACGGTGTCCGATGGCGACACGCATCCGTTGGCACATCAGTGCGATTGTGTGCTGGGATTTTTGGGACGATATGGTATGCGACGTATCACGATTGAAACAAATGGTATTGGAAATGCATTACCAGAAATAATGCGCGACGCGGCAATACGTGCCGGCACGCCAATCACAATCACGCGTATTACCAACAATCGGCCAAAGGTTGACCGAATCTTGGACGCGATTGAACCAACGTTGGCAGCGGGGCGATTGTATGCGCACCGCAAAATAACGCAAACACCATTTGTTGCCGAAATGATGGGGTGGTCACCAATTGGAACGGGACACGACGATGGTCTGGACGCGGTGGCGGGCGCAATTACAATCGCGCCGACACCCGTGCACCCCGCGGGTTATACAGGCTGCGCCTATACGGCAAACACGAAATTCAATGTTTAACAAAACAAAGGAGAAAACATGCAAAATAATTTAGAACAAATGTATCGGCGTGCGCTGGACGCGCGTGCGCCATGGTTGGCACGGTGGGATGCCGCAATGCGATACACTATGCCGACCAACGACACAGATGTCGCAACACTGTTTGATGCAACCGCAGCGGATGCTGTGGATAATCTGGCGGCATCAATATATTCGCTGATGACACCACCAGAATCACTGTGGCTGACACTGATTCCAGAAAGTGACGCATCGCCCGATGCAGACGCAGCCACGGCGGCATTGCGTGCGAATCTGAATGATTCAAATTTTTATACCACAATTCATCAGTGCTATTTGGATTTGGTGATTCTGGGGACGGCGTGCCTGTTTATGGCGGAAACGCCAATCGGCGCATCGTCGGCGTTTTCGTTTACGGCCGTGCCTATGCGCGATATTGCGATTTTGCCAAACGCAGTATTTCACACGGCAACAATGCCTGCATGCGAAGTATTGGAAAAATACCCAACGTGGACGCCACCTGCCGACATCGCCGACCAGATAAAACGCGACCCTGCGACGCCATTGCGATTGGTACAGAGTTTGGTTGGTACAGAATTTACTGCATGGCTAGATGTCGGTGGTGATATTGAAAATAATATCGTCGCGCGCGGAACATTTGAAACCAACCCTTACATCATTTTCCGGTGGAGTGTGCTGAGCGGCGAACAATACGGCCGCGGGCCGGTCTTGCGCGCATTACCAGACATAAAAACCGCGAACAAGGTTGTTGAACTGGTGCTGAAAAACGCAACGATTGCCGTGTCTGGTATATGGCAGGCCGACGATGACGGCGTTATCAATCTGAACAATATAAACCTGACCCCTGGGGCAATTATACCAAAGGCCGTTGGGTCATCAGGTCTGACCCCGTTGTCGTCGGGTGCGGATTTTGATGTATCGCAAATAATATTAAAAGACCTGCGCGAACGCATTCGTCACGCGCTGTTGGCCGATCGGCTGGGGTTATTGTCTGAAAAAGAAATGACCGCAACTGAAATTATGGCGCGCAATTCCGATATGATGCGAATCTTGGGCGCGACATATGGGCGATTACTGCACGAATTTATTAGACCACTGACCGACCGCGGGTTACAGATTTTGTCCCGTCGCGGGGTGATTGCGCCAATCGTACTGAACAGTGACGCAGAACTGAAATACATTGCACCCATTGCCCAGATGGCAGTGGCGGAAAACTTGATTTAACCATGGGGGAAAATTATGAATGAAATTGAACAAAATTATGCACGTACTTTTTCAACTGCGGCGGGCGCGGCGGTGATGCAACACTTGCGCAGAACGACCATTGAACGCGTGCTGGGGCCGAATGCATCAGACGCCGAATTGCGCGGTCTGGAATCCCAGCGCGCATTGGTGCACATGATTGAAAATATGATATCACGGGGGCGAAAATGAAACAGGAAACAAACGCATTGGGCGGAATTATTGCGACCCTGCGCGACAGTTGGTTTTTAATCGCGTTTATCGGTGGTCTGATTTATTGGGTGGCACGCCAAGATTCATCGCTGGCGGACATTCAACGCGCCGACACGCGCATTACAACACTGGAAAATCGCACGACAATATTGGAAACAGGCATCGGGCAATTACAGATAAAATTGGACACAATTCGCGACGATGTATCGCTGATAAAAACCGCAGTGATAAAGTAAAAACGGGGCAAACGCCCCGTTTTTATTATTAGCGGCAACCGCCTGTTGCATTACCAATCAATTTGGAGATAGAAATATCTTTGTGCAGCAAGAAATCGTATTCGCAGTTACCAGATTTGTAAGAACCTGTGCAAGCGGCCAATGTCAAAACGGCAAACAGTGCCAACATAACTTTTTTCATGGTTTCTCCTTTTTTCCAAAAGTTCACGGAAATTATACAGGACCATATTCCCAAATGCAATACAAAAAACAGCCAAAAAACGGTTGACATTCCCCGCCACTTAAATCGCGCCGCGTGCGTGATAGATGCGCAAACCACACACAATAATAACATCAAATCGGGCGTCATACGGACGTGGCAATCGCGCCAAATACGTTTCTGCTGCGCGGCGCAGACGCACGGCCTGTGCCGGCGTAATTGCGTCCCAACCGGCGGTAACGGTTGGGCGACGTTTAACCTCTATAAACACAATGACGTTTTTTCGGCGGGCGATAATGTCAATTTCGGCGCGCCCAGTATTGCGCCCCGTAATGTACCGTCGCCCCAGAATGCGATACCCCCGCATGCGCAGATACATGCGTGCCCAAAATTCTGCAAATAACCCAGATTGGTATGTGTTCATACCTAACACTATAAAGGATTTTTTATGTCAAGACAAATACAATTCAGACGTGGCACCGCCACCGAACACGAAAACTTTATCGGCGCGATGGGCGAAATCACCGTCGATACAACCAATAAAACCCTGCGCGTGCACGACGGCACGACGGTTGGGGGTGTCCCCTTGGCAAAGCAAAGCGAGATTCCAGAAATTGTGAATGCGGACTATGTTGTGGAATCGCAATTACCCACCGCGGAAAACAACTATACATGGTACCGCAAATACAAATCTGGCTGGGTAGAACAGGGGGGCGAAATACATATTGCAAATGATACATTTATAACAATTACATTACCAATTGAAATGTTGAATACATCATATCTGGTTCAAAAAACTGGTATTGGTGAATCAACTGGCACAACCGCATCATATCGTTCATATTGTATCACAAACAGAACTAAAACCAGTTTTCAAACATTTGCACAACAAATGTCCACAAATGGTTTTATGTGGCAACTTTGCGGAATTGCAAAATAAATAAAAAACCGGCATTTTTTCAATGCCGGTGTTTTTTATAAAATAAAACTTATTTGTTTAATAATTCTGCAAATCTATTTTGTTCCATTTCTTTTTTATATTCTTCAAACAATTGTTTTACATTATATTGCGGTTTGTAACCTAATTCTCGTTCAGCATTTGACACATCCATAAGGAATCCGCCACCAATAGGTTTTTCTGGACAATATATTATTTTGGATGGGTTATCTTTTGGTGAAAAAACATCAATAATAGCTTTTACTTGTTCTTCTATTGTAACTGGGATACCTGTGCCAACATTATAAAGTCCTTCTGTAAGGTCTGCGTCTATAGCTTTGCACATCATTTGAGCACAATCTGCAACATAAACCATATCTTTTGAATAAGAAGGATTTCCCCATACTTCAATGGGTTCTGATTTCATTGCTCTTTCTATCATCTTATATACAGGACGTATAGTTTTTACACCATTTGGATAGTAATAATGAAAAGGACTATAATTATAAATTGTTGGAAATCTAAATATAAACTTTTTTATACCATATTCTTGATGATAATGTTCAATTAAATCAATTGCTGTATTTTTAGATATAACATATACAGCATGATCACCTTTATAACTGAAATTTCTTGGAGTATCTGGAGATATTTTTACCCCGTCTCGCACAGATAAAGATACATCAAATACAGTTTGTGTATATAAAATCCTGTCTGCACCAACTTTACGACAATATTCTAATATGTTCAACGTTCCAACGGTATTTGCCATCACATATTTCATGGGGTCGTATTCTGACATATAAGATGGAATCACTGCCGCCAAATGCATAACAGCATAAATATCATCTGTTGGCAATTTGTCAAAATCTTTCTGATTAGATATATCAACAGAGTAATATTTTATACCGTGTTTATCAAAAAAGTTTGTTTTTCGGCGTCCGACAGCAATAATATTATATTTATTTGCAAAAAAATCTTTTGCCCATAGTGTTAAATAAGAGCCAACATTACCAGTTGAACCGAAAATAACTATATTTTTCATAATATACTCCTTATATTTTTTATTATAAATTCCATATCCTTTTGATCATAGCGTTGATCTATTGGTAGCGGAACAATAGTGTTTGCAAATTTTTGTGCAATATGGCTTTTCATGCATCCGTTTTCTTCAGCAGGCCAGTATGTTGCTACAAATATTTGATTTTGAATCAACTTTGATCGTAAATTCTTATCTGTTGTTTTAAACGGATACACCATCGGGACATCTGTATCTAATAAATCTATTTTTATTTCGTTTATGTCTTTTAGCGCCTGGTGTAAAAACATAAAATTATTCAATCTTATTTTTCGTATTGTGTTGAAATTAATATTTCCCATTAATGCAATTGTTAACTTTGACATTTTTTGAATTGGCAAACCAATCAAAGATTTCTCATTTTCTTGAAAATTAGTGTAACCGGCAGTTGCTCCCAAATCAATTCGCTTCAATAAATGTGAACATTTATCATAAGATGTTGACACATCTAATTTTTCGTTTAAATGTTTATTGCAAATAAGTAAACCGCCATCTGGCACACCAAAGAATTTCCTGGGACTATAAAACGAAGCGATTCCACAATGTGGTTGATAAAATGCTTGGGCATTATCAATAATTAGATTTATATATTTTTTTGCCATATAATTGATATTTTTGCCACTAATACCAAAGTAATTGTTATACAATATAAACGCATTTTCTGGAAAGTTTAAATCAGGTAAAAGTTTATCATTTAAGTCATATGGTATAATTTTACATTTTTCCGAATCAATAACATCCCATACAACAGGACAGGTATAATATGGTACATACATTTCATTAATACCATATGCGCGGATTACATAGCGCAACGCGTTACGCCCGCTGTTTAAAGCAATTGCTTTGTTATTATATTGTGCATTATCACCACATTCTAGTTCGAAATATCCGCCAATTTCTTTCATTTCTATTTTCCTTTTATCAAAGAATATGCGTTTAACATCGTTTTTATTTGTTCTGGTGAATTGAACATCAAGATGTCTATCATAGATAAACCAGGGATAAATTCGTTTTTAAACTGTTTATACGGTGTAAATTCTGTTTTTAAGAAAGATAATTCCAGACCATTTTTCTTGAAGTCTTCAAAATTGTATAATTCTTGGCCACCAATTGCATTGATATATTGTGTTCCACCAAGCATTTTACAAATATGAATTACTTTGTCTTGTGCTTTTAATGAATTATCCTTGTCCATGGTCGAAGAAATTATCAATTCTGTTTGTATATCAAGATATTTACAAACACTTTTGAATTGTAATACAAGTGCATTTATTATCAAATTTGACTTTTCCATAATTACATCATGAATAATTGGAAAAACCACATCAAAATAGGGGGCTTTTTTATATGCAGCCTCTATAGTTTTTAATAATTTTTCTTTTTCGTTTTCCCTTGGTGTTGTTTTAATCTGATTAATCAACAAAAATGGGGATGCACCATCCAATGGTATTGTTAGTAAATGTTTTTGATTATTTAATAATATGTTGTTCCGGTTTATCCAACCATTTTTAATATAATTTACATCATCATAAATAACATATTTATCAACAGCATTCAACGTTTGCCAATATCCAAGATATGGAAAAAAATATGGTTGCATGATACCTATTTTCATAATAATATCACTCCTGTTAGAACGATAAGTAGCAGTAAGCTAATGCCTAACAAATAATTGAATCTGTGATGCCAATGTTTTATATCTTCTTGGTCGACGCATTCACGCATCAAATCTGGGCATATCTTTAATACATGTAATGCCTTATCTAAATCTTGGGCTCGTATATATGCCGAGCATATTGCGCGAGCTTGCTGTTTTATAAAACGATGATATGTCGGTATAGTGGCGGCAACAATACGTTCTGCATTGATAAAGAAATTCATCTCTTTCAATCCATATTTCACATGTAACGCATCTGGCCCAAATTCGCTGACAAAAGAAATTCCACCACTGTTTCTTCTGTAGCACCCCATTACATCTGACAAAAATCCAATTTTACCGTATTTAGCATGCAACAAATGCACAAACCAATCGACTGGGTAAATGTTTTTCGGAATTTCCTGTTCCACTTGATGGCCTTTGGGGTGCCAGCGATACATAACCGATAAATTCGGAATAAAGTTTCCAGTGAGCAAATTATTTAATGACAAATCTGTTGGTCTTTTAGTATGAGACAATTCAACGCGTCCGTCATCATACAGTACACGTACAGGATGAAAACATATCGAGTATTCAGGATGTCTGTCTAAAAAACTAACCTGCTTTTGCAACTTGTGCGGGTCAGTCCAAAAATCATCTCCGTCACACACGGCGACATATTTGCCGCAAATTTTGGGAAGTATATACGTAGTATATATAGAAATCCCTTTTGACCACTGATTTTCCGATTGAAAAATCGGTTTAATAATATCAGGATATTTTTGCGCATATTCACGAATAATGTCCGCTGTACCGTCGGTTGATGCATCATCGTGAACTAGAACCTCAAACGGGAAGCTCGTTTTCTGCATAACGACACTATCCAGACACTGTCTAATAAACGCGTTCTGGTTATACGCAAGACAAATAACAGATACTTTCGGTTTCATAAGTAATCCTATTTTTGAACTATTCTCTTGATAATTTTGCAAATTTTTAACGCATCATCGTTTGCCAAATCTGGGTACAGTGGCAAACACGCGATTGGGCGCGCCTGTGGAAACTGCGAATCAATAACCACAATGCTGATGCTGCGGGGGCGTAAAAACAACCGTGACAAGAACATGAATTATATTTCCCAGTTATTTTGAACATATCCAGACGAGCCATCTGGCGACCACAAAACCCCACTGCGCACGACACGAGCGGGGTTGCCAGACAAAACAATTCCACCAGCAGTAGCAGCGTCTTGTATATCATAACGGTATTTTGACACAACCGCCCCCAAACCGACGATTGCTCCATCTGGTATAGTGACATTTTTCAGTACAGTCGCGTTTGCGCCAACCCAAACATGGTTTCCAATGTGCATTGTTTTCACGTGGTTAATAATTTTATGCGTTTGGGCGTCAAATATTGGATGCCCATCGGTGTGATACAAATTGATGTTTGATGAAAACATACAATTTGCACCTATGATTATCTTGGCGTGTGAATTATATGTGGTGATATTACACCCCTCCATGCTGGTATTTGCCCCAATTTGTAACAAAACATTTTCCACAGAACCAAAATTTGGATGTATTTGACCAATGGTTATACGCAATTCCCCACTGATTCCAAAACCATCATCAATAACAACGGAATTATTATTCCCTGCTATACTTATACGTATTTTACCAGACAATTTTCTTAATTTGCCGATTTTTATCGTATTATGCTTGCCTTGGATATCAAATACAATACGCGCGATATCAGTGGTTGCAATTTGCACATCATTGTCGACGCAAATTTGCCGATATTTGCGACGTTGTCTCATAATCTTTTTAATTTTGCTCAAAAAACTCATCGGACAACCCCCTTGATAATTTTGCAAATTTTTAACGCATCATCGTTTGCCAAATCTGGGTACAGTGGCAAACACGCGATGCGTGACGCGATATTTTCCGAAAATGGGCATTCAATGCGCGTTACATAGGGCAATGTATTCAAACTGGGCCAGAAATAACGACGGGCGTAAATTTCATTTTCAGCCAATGCCGCAAATACACGCTTTAATTCATCTTGGTCCTTGAACAGTACCGGAAAATACGCGTAATTATATTCCAATCCATGTTGCGATGCCGGACGACCAACCAATCCGCGCAGTTCGCTGTCATACAAATCCGACACGCGTTTGCGTTCATTGATGCAATGGGTGATATACGGTAAATTTGCCAATCCCATTGCCGCGTGAAATTCTGACTGTTTACCATTTATGCCCAACATGTAATGTGTGTCACCATTGTGACCAAAGCGTTTTTGCAAATCCAGTTTGTCAGATACCGCACGATCACGAACAATACATGCCCCACCTTCGACTGTGTGGAACAATTTTGTTGCATGAAATGACAATGTTGAAATATCGCCGTATGCCAATAAAGACCGACCGTTATATTTTGATGCAAATGCGTGTGCACCGTCATAAATTACTTTCAGATTGTATTTGTCGGCGATTTTCTGGATTGCATCAACATCACATGCGTAACCAAATACGTGTACCGGCATAATTGCACGGGTGTGTGGGGTTATGGCAGCCTCTATCTTGTGTGCATCAATGGTAAAATTATTTGGTTCGATATCAACAAACACTGGCTTGCAACGTTGCCACAGAATACTGGATGTTGTCGCCACATATGAAAATGGTGTTGTTATAACCTCGCCATCATTTATGTCCAGCGCAGACAATGCCAACTGCAACGCAATTGTACCATTTGTCAGATAGTGAAAATTTTCCACGTTCAAAAATTCAGACAATTTTTTCTGCAATTCTTGAACCATCGGCCCTTGGTTGGTTAAAATACCGGTTTGAAATATTTTCGCAACCAACGCGTTATATTCTGCCATCGGCGGCATAAAAGATTTTGTTACACATATTGCCATTACTTAGTGCCGTTTAATTTTGTTTATGCATGAATTGATGTCATGAAAAGGTAATGTAGAGATAATATCGGGATTCAAATACCACCACTGTAATTTTAACAGTTTATTAATCGTTTTATTATCAAAACGATATTTTACAATTCGTGCTGGAACCCCAACAACAATCGCGTATGGGGGAACATCGTGCGTTACAACAGCACCAGTACCAATAATGGCACCATGACCAATACGAATACCGTCCATAATAATAACATCATTACCAATCCATACATCGTTGCCTATGGATACGGGTTCTTGGTGTGCCAAAGGCATGGAGTTAAAGAAATCATTATAGTATGCTATCCAATCATCATTGTTGATTTTTGGAAAACCCATGAATTGAAATGTTGGTATAACAATTGGTGATGTTGTAAGTCCATTAATAAAATGCGATGATGTCCCTATTTGAACATTTTTCCCAATAGAACAATACCTACCAATGTGTGATAATTTATTAAACACACAAAAATTATCGCCCCAATATGTATATTTATCAACAATGCATGTGGCCGCATTTTTTCTTTTTTCATTTCTTGGCAACAAATGTTTAACCAAACGCACGAAAAAGCGTTTGTTTTTTATTTTATGTACATAATGCGTCCCTAAAATCTGCTTTGCTTCGGCATAATAAGGTGATTTTTTAGATATAAAATCGCCAATAACAGTCCTTAATAAAAATGACTTAATCTCATCAATATTTTTACAATTATTATCTTGTGCAAATTTCAAAATTTCTCGGGCAAAATATAACCTATCTGATTCTTTTTGTTTTAATGCCTTGGGATTTGGGGTTTTACATATTCCAGATGAGTTCATAAAATAGTAATATGACACATAATTGGAAAACGCTACCGTGTTTGATTTATACATAACCTGAACAAGTACAATATTATCTTCGTAATACTTACCGCGTGGAAATTCTATGCCATTAAATAAATCGGATTTGAATAATTTGTCACAAACACTGCCGTTTGGCAAATTCTTGATCTTTTCAATAAAATTACTAGTAATAATGTTTGGGGTTGTGTTGTTGAAAACATCGCGCCCACAAACGGTTCGCATTCCCGCCATCGCAATATCTGCGTCGTTACTGTCTATTAAATACATCAGGTGTTCGTAAAACTCAATATCAATCCAATCATCTGAATCGATGAAACTGACGTACTGACCAGATATGTTTTTCAACCCCGTGTTTCGTGCCACAGATAATCCGCCATTCTTTTGATTAATTATTTTGATACGTTTATCCAATTTTGCGTATCGCTTTAACACATCAGCAGACCCATCGGTTGAACCATCATTTACACAAATAATTTCGATATCCGAAAAAGTTTGATTTATGATTGAATCCAAACATCGTGTTAAATACTTTTCGGTATTATAAACCGGAACAATTACGCTGATTAGTGCCATATTTATCTCCACCAAATTTTGAATAACGGAATAAATTCAAACAACTGAACCCAGTTATGTTTTATTTTTATCAATGGTATTTTTCCAAACAGGCGCAACCGAAAACGGGTTGAACACGCATCTGAATCACGCCATGCGGCGTAATATGCCGGAAAACGATTGATTATATCCAACTGAACCGCACGATGATTGCGGCTCATACGCGCCTGTTGACGCGCAGATGTTTGGTTCTCAAATGTGCGATATTTAACCAGAACTGTTTGCAAATTATGAAAATGCGTTACATCCATCAACTGTGACCACAGACGGTAATCTTCGCATGGACTGTAAAATTCTTCGTATTCTATGTTATTGTCGACCAAGACCGATTTGCGCACCATCGCCGCCGTATGCCACACGCAACACCAATCGGTCATTGCGGTTTTAATATCTGTATCAAATTCTGGGACAATACGAACGGATGATTTATCGCCAAAATCCTGAATAAATCCCGACACCACACCCACAGATGGGTTTGCGTCTAGAAATTCAACCTGTTGCATCAGGCGGGTTGGTACGGAAATATCATCGTGGTCAAAGATTGCAATATATTCCCCACGTGCCATTTTCAGCAATTTATTACGCGATGCAGAAATCCCCATATTATGGTCGTTTTCAATATACTTGATACGTTTGTCACCATACGATTTAACAATATCACGCAGGTATGTCGCATCGGGCGAGTCATTCAGAATCAGAAATTCAAAATCTGTAAATGTCTGGTTTAATATGGACTCGATACATTCGCGCAAATGCGATGCATCTGTCCGATAAATCGGCGTCAGTACGGATACACGTGGCATAAAATTCCCCTTTGCGTTTGAAGACAAAGGCAACACAGGTATGCGTCCTGTGCGCTAGGGAACAGCATACTATATGCAATACACTATTACAACAAAAAAAGTTGATTAGAATGCGTATGGTTTGGCTTGGAAATTATTCCTAGCATCTTGAACATTTTTTGCCGCATCAGATGCATAACGCCCATTATCCACCAAATCCAACGCGCCATAATATGCCGTCATCATTGGGTCATATGCATTTGTGGTTGATACCCATTTGTCTGTGCCGGAATTAGGCGCGCCGTACTTGTCCAAGACATTTTGCCAGAACGCCAGAATCTTTTTCTGACGCTGGTTTTCAAATTTTTCGTCTGCGCCCTCTAAATCATTGGCGTCATTATTATACACGATGCGCCATACTAAATTGTCGGTTGCATTGCTGGTAAAATAGACCACGATTTTTTCGCCGGTGTTTTCGCGTTCCAAATGCAGTTCTGACGCATACAGCAATCCACGATTGCGTGCCAAACTGTTCACACATTTGGATAATTCGGCGGGAATCACAATCCCTTGGCGGCGACATTCATAGTCCAGATTGAATTTCCAATCCTTGGCAATGGTATAAACAATGCTGTCTTTTTTTCTGGGGGAATATAACCCCTTGTCCTTGAAAAACAGTGTCTGCACATCTTCGAATGGCATGCCCAACATAATGCCGGCAATATCAAATGATTCCACCGCCGCGGGCGACGCGCCCGTGTTGATAGATACCGATTCCACATTTATATCGGCATCGCCACTGTCGGTAATGGCAAAATTATCAAAGTCAAACGGGTCGTCGTTTGCCGCCATCGCGGGTGTGACGCACGTTGCCAACAAAGATAATAAAATTCCAAAACGTATTTTCATATTTATACCATCCAACCCCTGTTTATCTGACAATAACCTCGCGTACCTCAAACTTAAACAGAATTGCTGGGTCGCCACCATTGTCCAGATATTTGTGCACGCCATAATCCACAATTGAATCACGCAGGCCAGAATCATACCTGATTTTCATGTATATTGTGCCGCGTGTGACATGGGGGGCAACAGATAAATCGTTTGCTGCGTCCCACGTGCGCAATTCATAATCCGCCTGCCAGTAATCGCTGCCGATGGGGCGCAATATGTCGCCAACAACCGCCGCGGTGCGCATTGTGCCACGGTCGGCCATGGTCTGGATTTCACTGGCAACAGTATTTTGCCATGTGCGAAACACATCAGCCCCCGACAGACGTGCCAAAACGCTGTCCGAACGGGTACGGCGCGCAATATTTTCGCGGTCTGGGATTACATAGAAATACTCTGTAACGTACCGGTCAACCAGCATATTCAAAATACGACTTTCGCCCATTTCTGCGGCTGTCAGCAATTCCCCAGGGCGGTCGGCGGACAAATTGTTTGGCTGGAAAAAGAATGTATCAATACTGCGTTTTTCGCCGGCGTCATAAATCGCCCCACCCAGATACAACGCCCCAAACGTCAGTACCAGCAACATCAGACCCGCCAAAAACATAATCAGTTTTTTCATCAGTTCAATCTGTATGTGTTAAATCCCGCAATATAGTATCCCAGTGTTCGTGGATGCCACGATGTTTGGCGTGCAACCTTGGCAAATGCGATGATTTGCATATCGCCGTCCAGTGTGCTGGACACAGTGGCCTGAATTGACCACGTGCCACCATTTTTTGTTATCTGACCAATGGGCGCAATTTGCATACTGGTTGTGTCAACCATCATGCGCCCGCCGCGTGCGGCGACATCTTGCCAGTTTGGAATGACGTTGTACACGAATGTGTTAAATACACTGTCCGATGTGGCGCAATACATCGCACATGTTTTGTCTGTATGTGCCGGCGCATCATCAGAACGGCATTGTTCGCGTTCACATGATTGCCACATGGCAATGTTATCGGCATCACCAGATACCGTGAACCAATCACGCGTGAAATTCGCAATCACTGATTCCTGCATTGTGCGGGTTGCAGAATACGCCATTTGACCGTGGGGGTGGCCAACAATAGACCACGCACCAGTAATTTTATCAATTGAAATAATAAACGGTTCAACCGTTGCGCCCCGCGTTGTCCAAATAATCAGACCACACACGCATACAATCAAGAAAAACGCCACCGACGTTGCAATCGCCATCATACGGGAAACGGCAATCCGTTTGCCCGCTGGAAATGCCGGCGTTTCAAAATTGTCTGGATAATCCAATGTGCCATCCCCCCTGATGTAATGCGCGGGATTTATGCCTGAAATACCATGATACAGGCGCACGGACTCAGTTTCAATTCGTTGTTGTCATAACCAATGCCAACTGGTTCACGGTCATAAATCTGACCACAGCCAGCCAGTGCCAATGCAACAAACAAAGCCAAAAATACTTTTTTCATGTCCTTTTTCCCCTTGTGTAAATAAATTATAAGAAAATTCGCGCCTGTGGGTCAAGTAAAAGTTCATCTGTTTGCGTTTCCGTCGTGATGAAATATTGGTGCGCTTGCGCGCAATATAAATAAACTGGATTGCCACGCGTCGCTACGCTTGCTCGCAATGACAAAAAATACTAACTCCCTAGAAACATTGTCATTGCGAACGTAGTGAAGCAATCCAGTTGATAATGTCGCGTGCAGCGTACAAAATTTTTATCGCGGCGGAGCGTCAGCGGAGACGGATGAACTTTGAACTCTGAACTTTGAACTTTAACAAATGCCCCAAACGGGGCATTTGTTAAAACTGTGTTTCAAATGACAGCAAGAATCGACGTTCGCGGTCGTATTCGTTCATGTGCAGCGGCCAACCCCAACTGAAATTCATCGGGCCCATCGGCGTGTTCCAATAAATACCAAACCCAACCGATGTGCGCAGATCGCTGTCGATAAAATTGTTGCGTGTTGCGCCGTATACATTTCTGTATGTGTATTCGTCGCGTGGTGGTTTACCCAAAATACCATAATCAGCAAACACAAATCCCTTTATCTGGTATTCATCAGGGATAAATACTGGGAAATTCAGTTGTGTTGAACCGTTTAATTTCCACATACCGCCCAATGAATACGATGTATAGAACCAGTTACGACTGCCAACGCCGGCGATATCAAACCCACGCAGTGATTCCCCGCCCAAGAAATAACGGTACACACGCGATACATAATCGCCATCCAGTGGTTGAATATACCCAAAATCCAGCGACGAGCGCAACTGCCACCGGTCATCCAAGAATTTGACCATACCGGTAATATCTGCGCTGTAACGCATGAATGTTTCGCTGCCCCCAAAACCAGTATACGCCAGACCTAAATTCGCAACAACGCCGGTATGCGTATTCTGTTGGAAATTGGTATCCAGATTATAGTATTTCAAATATGTGGCCAGCGTGTACAACGTAGAATCGCACCACCCACCAACAGTTTGCAAATCATAATTCTGGTCAAATGCCGCCGACAGACGCACCGTCTGGGACCAGTTGTCGGTCAGTTTCCAACCCATACGCCCCGCAATTGTCAGCGAGTCGCGATCATACCCGAATCCGCCCAATGACGAATAGTTGTACATAGTGTATGATACATCAAACCCACCCGACAGTGCGCGTCCAAACAAATACGGTTCGGTAAAACTGAATAATGCCTGTTTTTGATACTGGGCGATTGAACCACGCAGTTGAACAATCTGGCCACGTCCCATAAAATTATTTTCGGTAATTCCCGCATCAACCATAAATCCATTGATGTTTGACCAACCGAATCCGCCCGACAGTTCGCCTGTTGGTTGTTCTTCAACCTTGATATCCAGATTCATCATATTTGCGTCGGCCAATCGTGTTGGCACCATCTGGACATCTTTGAAATAACGGGTGCGCATCAGGTTTTGACGCCCTTGTTCAATGGTTTGCAGCGAAAACGGGTCGCCCGCGCGCATCGGCAACATCTGCTGAATCACGGTGTCAAACGTGCGAACGTTGCCTAAAATGTTAATAGAATTCAGGTAAATACGATTGGTCTTTTGAATTTTGAACGTCATATCAATCGTATGCGCGTCGCTGTTTTTTGTTGGCACGGGTTCTACATTGATAAATGCATACCCATGGTCGGCAACCGCCCCGCGCAGGGCAGATATAGTTTCATCAACCAAATCTATATTGTATGTGTCGCCCGCCGACATTTTAATTACTTTGCGCAATTCGTCTGTTGATACGTCGGGGAATGGGTTGTCTATGTCCAGTTTGCCGAATTTGTATTGTGCCCCTTCGTCAACAGTAAACTTTACAGAATAATATTGACGGTCTGGGGTAAAGACGCCGGTGGCATCAGTTACGGCAAAATCCGCATATCCGTTACGCAGATAAAATTGACGCAGCATTTGTTGGTCGTATTGAATGCGGTCTTCGTCAAAAACATCAAATTGGGTCATAAAACGCCACCACGCATGTTCGCGCGACAAAATTTCACCGCGCAGTGTGCGTGCACTGAATTTCTTGTTCCCCGCAAAGTCAATGTTGGTAATGTATGTCGGATGCCCCTCTGTAATTTCATAGACGACGTTCACGCGATTGTCATCCAGTTCAATACGTTTTGGTTCAATTTTTGTGCCAAAGAATCCCTTGCGCTGGTATATGGTCAGCATACGCTGAACATCTGCCCCAATGGTTGATTCATCGAATGCTGCACGTTCTTTCAGACGAATTTCTTTCTTCAAATCATCGGTAGAAATTTCATCGTTACCTTCGACCGTCACCATATTGACAGTAGGGGCTTCGACCACGTCGATTTTTAATACATTGCCCGACATGCGGACATTGATTTTTGAAAAGTAACCACTTTCTTGTAATTTTTTTGCAATTTGGTTGGCGCGCGCCTCGCCCACGGTGTCGCCGATATTGACATCAGACAGAATACGCACCGATTCCGCGTCCATACGGCGATTGCCCGACACATCAACGCGCGATACGGTTGCCGCACTTGCACCAGTCGCCGCGACGGCCAGTGTGGTTGCCAAAAATAACTTCTTTGTGTTCATATTATATTACCCAAATACACGTACCAAATCGTTCCACATCGTCAGCATAAACAGACCCGCAATCAATATCCATCCTGCGATGATAACGTATTCCATCGCGCGGCCTTGCAATTTGCGATGTATAATTCCCTCGATTACCAGTATCAACAAATACCCACCATCCAATACCGGCAATGGCAACAGATTTATAACAGCCAAATTCACCGACAGCAAGGCAATAATAGACAGCAGGGCAAATATTCCTGCCTCCATCGCTTTGCCTGATACTTGTGCAATGGTGATAAACGACCCCAGTTGTTTGGATGAACGGTCACCTTTGATAATTTGCCCTAAAACCACGACCAATGTTTTGGACTGGTAATACGTTTCACGTGCACCCGTCAGCAATCCGCCAAAGAACCCTTTCTTGCGTAATTCGGTCTTGCTGCCGTCGGCAATCAATCCCCAACGTTCGGCAGGCGACAGTTCAATATTCACCAGTTTTTTACCGCGTACAACAATCACATTGGCGTTGCGGTTTGATGCGATTTCTTTGGCAATAATCAGTTCACCCCAGTTTGTGATTTTTTCGCCATCGATACGAACAATTACGTCCCCAGGTTTAACACCCGCGTTGAATGCAACAGATTCTTGGATAACCTGACCGACAACGGGCAACTGAACCTTCTTTGGGTGGAACATTGCAACCCCAGAATAAATAAACCATGCCAAAATAAAGTTCATGGTAACGCCAGCGGCAACAATTATAAATTGTTTCCATGCGGGCGCAGACAGGTAATGACCAACCTTTTTATCGGCGGGTAATTCCGCATATGCCTTGCGGTCAAACATCATTTCTTGGCCGTAGATTGAAACGTACCCGCCCAGTGGCAGACATGCAACCTGCCATTGTGTGCCATGTTTGTCGTGCCATTTGATAATCGCAGGCCCAAAACCGATTGAAAATTTATCAACACGGACGCCAGACGCACGTGCGGCAAAAAAATGCCCCAATTCGTGAATAAACACGACCACGCCCAACACAACCATCAATGCAATCACAGCCACAATTGTATGCATTACTTTCCGTTCCTTTACATTTACAAAACAGTATTACAGCATAATCAGCCAAACCAAGGGCAGGGCATAAATCCACCCGTCAAACCGATCCAGCATTCCACCGTGTCCTGGTAAAATATGACCAAAATCTTTGATACCCATACGACGTTTTATCCAACTGGCGGTCAGGTCGCCATATTGGCTGAGTAACGCGATACTAATTCCAATCCACATCAATTGTGGCATAAATGTATCAGTCCCCAACAGCCCGTACATCAACGCCATAAATGTTCCACATATAATGCCCGCAATTTGACCAGACCATGTCTTGTGCGCGGACAGACGTTCCCACATCTTGTCCCCGCCCAGCATTCGGCCAAATAACCACGCGCCAATGTCCGCACCACTGATTGTCAACAGCAACAACAGAATAATCCACGGACGCATCGCCACGGTATTTACAGCCGCCAACATCACAAACAACCACGCCAAAAACCCGCCATATACCAGCCAATTTTTATTCTGGCACAACTGTTCGTGGGGAACATGACGAATTGCCAGAATCATTTCCAGAATCATACCCAGTACGACCAAAATCCCCAGATATCGTACCGCATGAAAACCGTAGTGTTCAGCCACCGCTGCCGCAACAGCCACCGCTGCCATAATTGCGCCAACGATAATTCTCTGTGATGTGTTTGACATATCAAAAACCTTATTTTTGTTTGCCGGCATAATTTGCTTTTTTGCCACCGCCGAATCTGCGGTCGCGACGTGTGTATTCGTCCAAAGTGCGCTGCCACATCCGTTCATCTTTGACCAAATCAGGCCAGTGTTCTGGGACAAACATCAATTCGGCATACGCCAATTTCCACAGCAAGAAATTAGAAATTCTGTATTCATTACTGGTGCGAACCATCAAATCAATCGGCAATAAATCGCCTGTGTCCAAGAATGTTTCAAATGTTTCGCGTGTAACCGGTTCGCCAGCAGCCACCGCGGCATTTACGGCGTCAATAATTTCGCCCTGACCGCCATAGTTCAGCGCGAACACAACCGTGCCACCGGTGTTTTCAGCCGATGTTTCTTCCAGTTTGTCGCACATATGTGCCAAACGTTTTGGCAAACGGTCACGCGAACCCACCACACGATAGCGCAAGTTTTTTTCCAGCGCGTGCTTCATATTTTTCTTTAATTCTGTATAGAACAAGTCCATCAGATAATCGACTTCTTCTTTGGAACGATTCCAGTTTTCTGTGGAAAATATAAAGAATGTCACCGTGGACACACCGCGCGCGATGTACCAATCGACCAGATTTTCAAAGTTCGCAATTCCGGCCTTGTGCCCCATCAGCGGGGGCAGACCGCGGGCCTCGGCCCAACGGCGATTACCGTCGCAGATAAATGCAATATGCTGGGGTACGCGCACAGGCGCGTTGGCGACATCATGTACTTTCTTTTTGAATATTCTAAACATTTCTAAATCCAATATGCTGTGAGTGATAATTTGCGTGACAGATAACCAAAAAACTAGACAGACATAATGTCGGCTTCTTTTTGTTTGGCCTGTGCATCAACCTGTGATGCGCGCATTTCAAACACTTTCTGCAAATCGTCTTCGAATTTACGCTGGTCATCTTCGGAAATTTCCTTGTCGGTGACGGCGCGTTTGATTTTGCCCATTGCATCTTGGCGAATATTGCGCATAGAAATCTTGGCTTCTTCGGCGTACTTGCCCGCAACCTTGGTCAGTTCGCGACGACGTTCTTCGGTCAGTGGTGGCAGGTTCAGTCGAATAACCCCGCCCGCAGTATTTGGGTTCAGCCCCAAGCCAGAATCACGAATTGCCTTTTCAACTGCGCCTGCATTATTGATGTCCCAAACGGTGACACTCAATGTTTGGTTGTCTGGGGTGGCAACGGTTGCAACCTGATTCAATGGCATTTCAGAACCATAAACTGGAACGCGTACACCATCCAACAAGTGCACGGATGCGCGCCCTGTACGCAGACCAGCATATTCGCCCGCCAAAACGTCCAGAGTTTGCTGTGTTTTTTGTTCAACTTCTGCTTTCAGTGCTTGATAGTCCATATTAAAATCTCCTTCTTGTGTAAAAAGGTTAGCAAATTGATTTGACATTTGGCAAGAAGAAATATAGAATATGTCGGCGCAAGGGGTTGTAGCTCAGTTGGTAGAGCACTTGCATGGCATGCAAGGGGTCGTCGGTTCGAGTCCGATCAGCTCCACCAGTATGGCGGATGTAGCTCAGTTGGTTAGAGCACTGGTTTGTGGTACCAGGTGTCGCCGGTTCGAATCCGGTTATCCGCCCCATTTTAACAAAAAAACACCAACCATTTGGTTGGTGTTTTTTTGTTAAACCGGTCGTATATTCACCGGATTCGAACCGCGGTTCGCTTACGAGTAAGCGTGGCAAGTGCATAACGCCGCCACGCGCTAACGAGTGGTGAGCGCAGCGAACAATACGCAGCTGTCCAGCAATGCTGGACAGCAAGGCACTCGGTTATCCGCCTGCCGAATTTGATGCCCGCCGTTCAGATGGGTATTTTTAATAATTCTGGGTGAGTCGGTGATGCACCGCGGTGTCATTGCAAGGGGTGTTAGTAAATCTATTATCTATTCTCTATCATCTCTGCTCTAATAAAAATCCGCCCCAAGTGGGGGCGGGATTTTTAACCAATCAATTTCTGCCAGAATGTGGCTTTCTTTTGTTGTTTTTTGCGTTTACGATGTGGGGCATTCATGGTCGTCTTTTTTGCATCCATGTGCTGGGCGTCTTTCTTTTTCGCATCAGTTGATGGTGCGTACGCGTCCAACAAATCTTCGGTTTTGTTGGTTTCTGGTGCAACACGTTGAATCGCATATTGGTCAATGTTCATCATACTGTCGTCGCCAACAATAACGATTTCTGTTTCAAATTCAGATTCCATTGACGCCAGTTCCGCGCGCTTGTGATTCAACAGGTAAACCGCCACATCGGTTGGAACGGTCATAATGATTTTCTGGGCACTTTTCGCCAGCAATTTTTCTTGCAGATGGCGGAACATAATCAGTGCTGCGGTCTGGATTGACGGCACGACGCCCGCGCCCAAACAGTGGGGGCATTGGACATACGATGTTTCAATGAAACTGCTGCGCAGACGCTGGCGCGACAGCATCAATACGCCAAACGTATTGATTTTTGCAACCTGTGTGCGGGCGCGGTCACGCTTCATAACCTCGCGCATTTTCATTTCCAATTTGCGGTTGTTACGTTCTTCTTCCATATCGATAAAGTCAATTGCAACAATACCCGCCAAATCACGCAGACGCAATTGCAATGCAATTTCTTCGGCGGCCTCTAAATTAGTGTTCAGTGCGGTTTGTTCAATATCTTTTTCTTTTATCGCGCGGGACGAATTGACGTCGATTGTAACCATTGCTTCGGTCTGGTTGATAACTAACGACCCGCCTGATGGCAACTGAACATATGGGCCATGCAACCCTTCCAGTTGTTTTTCAACGCCGGCCTTGACCATCAGTGGAACGGCGACGTCCTTGTACTGAACCAACTGTTTGCGTGGCGCGCGGCCATACATCTGTTGAAAATACATTTTGGCAGCATCGTATGCTTCTTCGCCTTGGATAACCAGAACATCGTCTTTGTCCGCCAAGAAATCACGAACAACACGACGCAACAGGGAATCTTCGGTATGAATGGTGACCGGTGCAACCGATTCCAATGTGGTTTTGCGGATTTCATTCCACAGATTTACCAGGTAATCATAGTCCGCCGCGATAGACGTCGCGTCCGCACCCATTGCCGCGGTGCGCAGAACAACGGTCATACCCTTTGGAATTTTCAGTGCATGCAAGATTTCACGCAAACGTGCGCGTTCGGCCTTGTCTGAAATTTTCTTGGAAATACCATAACTGTTGCGCTTGCGCGAATTTGGCATCAGAACGGCAAAACGACCCGCCAATGACAGATACGTCGTCATAGACGCACCTTTTTGGCCGCGTTCTTCTTTGACGCCCTGAATCAGCAAAATCTGCTTTGGTTTAATAACGTCTTGAATTTTGAACTCATGGGCGCGTTTAACAAATTCCTTGTTATCTTCGCCGGCACTGTGGTCGTCGTATTCGGCAACCTCATCATTTTCATCATCTGGGTCATCGTCGTCATCAACGATGTTTGCGTGCGCCAATTCCAACAGTTTCTTTTTCTGTTCTGGCGATACCTGATAATAATCTGGGTGAATTTCAGAAAACGGCAAAAATCCATTTTTGCCCGTGCCATAGTCCACGAATGCCGCCTGCAAAGATGGCTCTACGCGAATAACCTTGGCTAAATATATATTTCCCTTTATTTGGGGTTTTGTTGTTGTTTCAACATCAAAATCAGAAACACGGTTTGTGGCAGAATCCACCACTACCACGCGTGTTTCCTCTGGGTGGACGGCGTCCACATAAATCTTTTTTGACATTTAATAATCCTTTTGTTGCGGGTTCGTATGCAACGGATACAGACCGTCCCTGTGGGGCGTCCCAGCCCATGCCAAGGGAAAGCACCATGTAAACCAATGGCGCACAACAGAATGTATAAAACAGTGATAATACAAACACTTCATATACCCCATTGTCATACGACAGGTACCAGCATAACATGCCCCCCCCCCGTATGGCAAGGTATTTATTTTTTAGTGCGTTTTATATTTTTTATTTTGGCAGGAAACTGGGAAAATTTCTCGCGCGCTTCGTTTGCCCAACGTTTCATACGTGCACGCAACCAGCGTTCGTATATAAAGAATAAGCCCCCAACGCCAATCAGCGGTAAAACATAATAAATAATTCTGTAAGCCAACAGTGCCCCGAAAATGTTCGCCTTGTCAATCCCATCGGGCAATGCCAACAAGAAAACGCTTTCAAATACGCCGATGCCCCCTGGAACTTGGCTGAATACACCGGTGGTTTGGGCAATAACGAACAGGCCGATATATGTCCCAAACGGAATGTCCACAAACGGAATCAGACAGCAATACAGCACCAACCCAGCCAGAACACTGTCCGTAATGCCCAGCAACATCTGCATCCATGCCATTTTAGTAGATGGAATCTTGAATTTTAATTGGCCAATTTTGATATGTTTGCCGTGAAACAGTAATGTCATCGCGAAATACGCCATCAACGCCGCCGCGCAAAATACGAACAGCGAATTCAGCCCAATTGCCGTCCCCGCCGACGAGTTTAATATATCGTGTGGAACCAAGAAATACCCAATCAGCACAATCGCCGCACAACCCAAGAAATAAGTAAAACCTGAAATCGTCAGCATTTTTACAATATCACTGCCATGAATGCGCCAACGCGTGTACAGGCGATATCTGATTGCACCACCACTGACCACCGCGTGGCCGGCATTATTACTGATTGCGAACCCCAGCATACCCGCCAGCATCCATTTCCACCATACGACCTTTTTATTTTCACCAACATAATTCAGTGCCAGATAGTCATACAGCGACAGGGCCAAATACCCCGCAAAGCATGCACAACACGCACCAATCAGGTTCTTTAATGGAATAGCCGTGATTGCGTGAATAATATCGGAAAACGTGTAATTACGTAATTGCCACCACAACATGGTTGCGGCCAAAACGAAAAAGAATATGCCCGAATAACTGATGATTTTTTTAATCAGGCGTTTTGTCTGTGCTGACATATAAATCAAATCCTTTCTGATGATTGCATCAGCATAACAGTATGAAAGCAAAAATGCAAACGTAAAAAAAATTGCAATAATCCTGTGGTAATATATACTTGTTGTATATATCTGTATATACCAGGGGAAAATAATATGATGCGTCCATCAATGCGCCAGCCAAATCAAATGCGCCCAGTTTCCATGGAAACAGGCGTCAACAAGTGGGCCGAGGGGTCTTGTTTAATCAAAATGGGCGGAACACAGGTCTTGTGTACCGCATCGGTCGATTTGAATCAGCCATTATGGAAACGGATACAAAATAAAACTGGCGGTTGGGTAACTGCGGAATATTCTATGTTGCCGCGCGCATGTGGCACGCGCAAGGGGCGCGATGCGATTATAAAAGATAACCGCAGTGCGGAAATTTCTCGTCTGATTGGGCGCGCATTGCGCAGTGTGGTTGATATGGATGCGCTGGGGCGTCATACGATTACAATTGACTGTGATGTGATTCAGGCCGATGGTGGTACGCGATGCGCATCGATTACAGGTGGTTTTGTTGCGTTGATGTTGGCGGTGCGCTGGCTGATGCAGAATGGGCGTATCGTACAGAATCCTGTGCGGGAACACGTTGCCGCGGTTTCTGCGGGCCTGTGGCATGGTGAATTGGTCTTGGATTTGGATTATGACGAAGATTGTGCCGCCGAATTGGATTCTAATTTTGTTGTATCGGAATCAGGACGTTTTGTTGAAATTCAGGCAACTGGGGAACAACACCCATTTGGTGCAGAACAGATTGCGACGCTGATGGAAATGGCGGCATCGGGGTGTAAAAAACTGATTGATTTGCAAAAACAGGTTTTGGAATAAATCGGAAAATGCGCAAAGAACTGTTTGATTTTTTGAATACAGACCTGCAATTCGTCAAAGGGGTCGGGCCAGTTCTGGCATCGCGTTTTGATGATGTGTTGGGTGGGCGTCGTGTGTTAGATTTTATGTTGCACGTGCCGTCTTATGTGCGGGTGCGCGGTGTTACCGAATGTGTGGCAGATGCCACTGCGGGCGAAACGTTGACTATTCCATTGTTGGTTAAATCGCATCGTCGTGGGGGCGTGTTTCGTGGACGCCGTGCCCCGACACAGGTTGTTTGTGCCGATAAAACTGGCGCGACGGTTGTATTACAGTTCTTTAATACGCGGTTTTTGGATTATTGGTTGGAAAAATTACCGATTGGCGCATGGCGCATGGTCAGTGGCAAATTGGAAAAATCCGCACGCGCAACTATAAATCACCCTGATTTTATCGAAGAAATACAAAACGCAGGAAAAATTCCCCAGACACAGGCAATATATCCATCGGGCGAAGGGTTGACCCAGAAAACATTCGCCGCCGTGCGCGACCAAATTTTTGCCGCATTACCGGACAAGATGATGGGCGAAACGGATTCTGATACGCGCGAATTTTTTGACGCGCTGGCACACGTGCATTATCCCACAGACGACGCGGATTTGAGCCCAAATTCAAAATACATTGTTAAATTGGCGTATTGGGAATTATTGGCGCACCAGACCGCAATCGCAATCAGCCGTCGCTATCGGCACGATCCGCGTAATCGTCGCACGGTGCGTCCCCAGAAATACAATTTATTGGAAAAGTTCTATGCCACATTACCGTTTGATTTGACGGGGGCGCAAAAACGTACGATTGAGGATATTTTTACCGATATGTCGGCGGACGTGCCGATGATGCGTCTGGTTCAGGGTGATGTGGGCAGTGGTAAAACCATCGTTGCATTGGCGGCGGCGGTGCGCATGGCGGAATTTGGCGCGCAAACGGCAATGCTGGCACCAACGGACGCGTTGGCTATGCAACATTATGCTAAATTGAAACCAATGTGCGACAAAATCGGTATTGTATGTGATATCTTGACCGGGCGGGACAAGGGGGCGTCGCGTCGCGAAAAATTGATATCTTTGCGTTCTGGGCGTACGCGGTTGGTGATTGGCACGCATGCGCTGTTTTCAGATGATGTGGA
>SAMEA3663010__coassemble_125_pt1 | contig 38359 bp, 29 predicted proteins | sample SAMEA3663010__metabat2_low_PE_026 | metagenome-assembled genome bin SAMEA3663010 (sample SAMEA3663010) | pig gut metagenome | biome: pig gut; feature: pig-associated habitat; material: faeces | place: France | collected 2012 | reverse complement strand
TGTCATTGCGAGGAATGAAATGACGAAGCAATCCAGTTAATAGAGTTGCGCGCAGTGCACAAAATCTATTATCTATGCTCTATTATCTATTCTCTAAAAAAATGCGCCGGTGGCGCATTTTTTATTTTTGTTCCAAGATTGTAATTCCGGGCAGGGTGCGGCCCTCTATAAATTCCAGAAATGCACCGCCACCGGTGGAAACGTATGTCATGTCGTCCTTAACCCCGCATGCGTCCAATGCCGCGACCGTGTCACCGCCGCCAATAACGCTGGTCAGTTTTCCTGCGCGGGTTTGTTCCGCAATTGCGCGCGCCAATGCAAATGTGCCAACCGACCATGTTGGTTGCCATTCGGCCATACCGACGCTGCCGTTCCAGATGACTGTTGCGGATTTTTCGATTGTTTTAATGTCGTTTGCGCTGGTTTGTGCGCCGTCGTCCATGATAATGTCGTTGTCCGTGATTTCATCAAACGTTTTGTCGGTGCGTGGGGCGTTTGGCGCAAATTCTGGGGCAACCCCCTTGTCCAAAGGCAACAGCACGTTGCAATTATTATCACGTGCAAACGCCAGTATTTCCAATGCAGTGTCACGCTGGTCTGGTTCGTACAATGAATTGCCGACGTGTGCGCCGCATGCATAGTTGAATGTTGTGCCCAGTGCGCCCCCGATAATCAGGTTGTCCGCCAGTTTGGCCAGTGCCTTTAACACGCCGATTTTTGTAGAAACCTTGCTGCCGGCGACAATTGCGGTCAGTGGACGTGCGGGGTGTTCCATTACGGCATTCAGATTGTCTATTTCTGATGCCAGCAGTTTTCCCGCATATGATGGTAAAATTTCCGCCACGCCAACCGTACTGGCGTGTGCACGGTGCGATACGGCAAATGCATCATTGACAAAAATATCAAATCCGCGTGCCAAATCGGCGGCAAACGCAGGGTCGTTTTTTTCTTCGCCAGCGTAAAAACGTACGTTTCCCAACAAGACCACATCGCCATCATGCATGGTTGTCATAAATTCTTTGTCCAAGCAATTGGCAATCAATGGCACACCCATATATTCGGCAACAGGGCGCATTGAAAATTCCATGTTGCGCGTACCCTTTGGACGGCCCAAATGGGCGCAAATCGCGATTTTTGCACCACCCGCGCGCAGGGCGTTTATTGTTGGCATACTCTGTTCAATACGAAATGGATCAGTGATTTTGCCGTCAACAATTTGAACGTTAAAGTCGTCGCGCAGCAATACAAACTTGCCACGTACGTCCAGATTTTCAATCGTGCGTAATTTCATGTTCAATCCTTTCCTTTACTGGTCTGAAACTTTTACGATAATGTTCGTTTATACCATATTTTTCAATCGCTTGCAAATGCTCGGGGGTGGGGTACCCCGCATTTTTATCCCATGCGTATTGTGGGTATTGTGCCGCCAAATCGCGCATAATTTTATCACGTGTTTCCTTGGCAATAATGGATGCAGCCGCGACAGATAATGATTTTACGTCGCCCTTGACAATTGGTGTACCGTGTAAATCCTGCGGCAATCTGTTCCCGTCAATTAGGCAAAACTGTGGCAATTGTGCCAAGTTTTTAACTGCGCGCGACATTGCACGCATGGATGCCCATAAAATATTTAATTCGTCGATTTCGGCGGGGCTGCATTCGCCGATGGCCCAAATTGTATTGTGTATAATCCAATCATATGCAGCGGCACGTGCGTGCGCCGTCATTTGTTTAGAGTCCCGAATAAGAACAGGGATTTCAATGTCGCGGTTGGGGAAAATTACTGCCGCGGCCACCACCGGCCCGCACAGTGGGCCACGACCGGCCTCGTCCACACCAGCAACCAGTTCAAACCCCGATTCGCGTTCAAATGTAAAATCAGGTGTCGTACGCATAGCGATTGTTCCCCCATCAGATAGACATGCGGTCGGCAATCTGGCGTTGGACGTATTCGTCTTCGCTGTTATACAGTGGCCAAATGCCGTTTGCCAATTCTTCCATAGATGTCAGGGGCTGGCCCAGTCGTGCGCGATACAACCACATATTTGACATAACGCGCTTGATATAACTGCGTGTTTCATATGCGGGGAAACTTTCGATATACAGCAGTGGGTCGTATGTAGAAAAACTCTTTTCAAACTTTACAACCGTGCCCATCCCAGCGTTGTAAGCCGCCAGCATTTTTATAATGTTGTTGTTGATGTTCGGGTGCGCCAACAGGTCGACAATATATTGCTGGCCCAAAAACATATTGTGTTCGGGGTTGCTCATATCAATATCAGACATGGCGACGTTGTTGCGACGGGCGACACGACGTGCTGTGCTGGGCATAATCTGCATCAGGCCGTTTGCGCCCGCGTTTGATTTTGCATTTGTTTTGAACCCACTTTCCTGTTTGGTAATTGCCAGTAATAACGCGCGGTCAATTGACCATCCGCCCATTGGTTCCCAATCAGGCAGAGGATATTGCGCCGAATAAATAATGTCATCGTCAATTTCCAGAATGCCACGGTCGTGTACCACCCCCGCAGATTGAATTGATACACGGGGCAGACCGTATGCAGTCGCGATTGAATTGACCGCGTGCAATGTTCTGTCGGACGCACGCGCAGTAATCAAATACTTTAAGTATTCTTCGGCGCGGTCTTTTTGACCAACCTGTAATAATGCCAATGCCATACGACCATATTTGGTTTCGGTCAATGCATCAATATCATCATCGGTAAAGTCCTGCTCGAAAAATTCATATTCAGGGGTATCACCCAACATAACTGCTGATAATGCACCATAAAAAGCCATTGGGTGCGCCGCTGCCACGCGCCAGAAATTGCGCGCTGTGGTGCGATCGCCGTTTGCGTCCGCCGCGCGTCCCGCCCAAAATGCGGCCTCGGTCTTGCGGGCATTATTGATTTGTTCCAATTTCAAAATTTGGCTGAAATATTTTGCGCTTTCTTTGAATTTTTCTTCTTTGAAATACAATAACCCCATCGCCCACAGGCCATATTCAGAATTTGCATCGGACGCAACAAAACCCCATTTTTTCGCCAATTCAAATTCACCATTTGTGTAATATAAATAAGACAGCCGGCCCGCCAAACGACCATAATCAGATTCGGTTAATTTGTATTTGAATGATGGGTCAGACAATATCAATCGTGCACTTTTGCTGCTGCCGCTGCGGATTGCGCGCTTGAATTTAGTAATTTTTTTGTCTACGCTACCAGAATACTTTTTTGCCGTCCATGTTTCTGATTGTGCTGTTTCAATTGATGCGCCCCCACTGATTATGTTTGGTACAACAGGTTTACGAACGGTCGCCTGTTTAATTTTGGCGATTTTGGAAATACGAACCGCCCCAGGCATATCGTAATACTTTTTCATCCACGCGTTCAGTTCTGCGCCACGTGTGCGATATGTTTTTGATGTATAGCGTTGATATAAAACCTCGTTCATCAACAAGGAATCAGTCAGTTGCGGTTCCAGTTTTTGCGCGGTGGCAATTTTTTCTTTGGATTGCAACATGAAAATCTGTTCGTACAAACTGGCGTCGGCATCGGTTAAAATGTTTGGCAAATCTGCGGCGCACACAGGCACTGACAGTAAAAACGCTGTTAAAAATACAAGGATTTTTTTCATATTATTATGTCAGAACAACGATGTTTTCGGCAGCTGGCATACCACTGCGTCATCGGCGGCCTCTGGTATCTGGTCGATAATCTTTTTGAAATCAGATATACGTGAAAACTTGCGATACACGGAAACAAATCGCACAAATGCGATAGGGTCAAGGTTCAACAACGAATCCGCCACCATTTGTCCGACCATTGAACTGGGTACTGTATCATCTGCGGTTTCTGTTTCCAGACGGCGGTGAATAGATGTTACCAATTTTTCAATTTGTTCATCACCGACATCACGATTGCGGCACGCCAATTTAATGCTGCGACGCAATTTTTCGCGGTCAAATGCCTCTAACTTGCCACTGTTTTTGCGCACCATCAGGTCGCGCATCTGGACGCGTTCAACGGTTGTAAATTTTGCACCGCATTGATTGCATACGCGACGACGCCGAATAATTGCATCTTCGGTGTCGGGACGTGAATCAGTCACGCGGCTGTCGGTTGAATTACAATATGGACATCTCATACTAGTAAAGAATAGCAATCTATTTTGATGCCCGCAAGTAATATTTGCGTGGGGCAAAAAATTGTGTTTTCGGAAAAATCAAGACATTTATTTAGAAATCAGTGCTTGCTAATAAAAAAAATGGGGGCGATTTATGATAAAATAGTGTGTGGAAGATGGAGAGATGGAAAAATACCTGAATCAGATTTTGTCTGGTGATTGCATAGAGGTAATGCGCCGTATGCCTGATGCGTCGGTTGATGCCATCTTTGCTGACAGCCCGTATAATTTGCAACTGGGGGCAAAAACACTGTATCGCCCCGAAGACCAGACGGCCGCGCGTGCGGTACGCGACGACTGGGATGCATTTGACAGCCCCGCTGCATATGATGATTTTACGCGCGCATGGATGACAGAATGTAAGCGCATTCTGAAACCAGATGGCGCAATGTGGGTCATTGGCAGTTATCATAATATTTTCCGCGTCGGTGCAATTTTACAGGATTTGGGTTTCTGGATTTTGAATGATATTGTTTGGGTGAAAACGAACCCTATGCCGAATTTCCGTGGCACACGATTTACAAATGCGCACGAAACACTGATTTGGGCGACCCCGCGCAAGACCGGTAAATACACGTTTAATTACGAAACAATGAAGAAACTGAACGGCGGCAAACAGATGCGTTCGGACTGGAATATCAATATCTGTCTGGGGGAAGAGCGTGTCAAAGGCGCAGATGGCAAGAGTTTACATAACACGCAAAAGCCAATGGATTTGTTGCGTCGTGTGATATTGGCATCAACCAAGCAGGGCGATGTAATTCTGGACCCGTTTGTGGGCAGTGGCACAACCGCCGCCGCGGCCAAGGAACTGGGACGTAATTTTATTGGAATTGACCGTGAAGAAGCGTATGTGGCTGCTGCACGGGAACGTGTTGCCGCGGTTAAACCAATTGATTTGACGGACATAGAGGTTACCGCACCAAAACGGGCAGAGGTTCGCGTTGCGTTCAAAGAATTGCTGGATGCGGGGCTGTTGTACGTTGGCCAGACATTGGTCAGTCCGCGTGGCGAACGCGTGATGATTACGCGTGATGCGCAGTTGGTGCATACGCTGTACGGCAAGGCATCTATTCATGTTATGGCGGCACGTTTGCAACACAGTGTCAGTTTCAATGGTTGGGATTATTGGTCGGCGGAAAAACGTGACGGGTCACTGGTGCCAATTGATGAATTGCGCAAATATGTGCGTGATGTAAAACGTGATATGAAAAAAGCCGCCTGATATTTTGGCGGCTTTGATTTTTAGCGTAAATGTGTGCGTTCGTATTCCAATGCTTTGTATGCCATTTCTTCTGCTAAATCAATGTCGAACATTGCGGCGTTGGTTGCGCTTTCAAGTGCCTCGTAACGTGCTGAATAATGCTTGCTACGTGCGGTAATCAGTTCTTGTAATTGTTCGCGACGCATTTGCAACCGTTGGTCCAGATTTTCGGTTTTGACGACACTGCTGCGTTCTTCTATCAATTTTTTGAGTTTTTGGGTTTGCAGCACATCGTCGGTTATGCGTTTTATAATTCCGTTCAGCACCACGATTTTGTGTTCGTGACGGGCGTATTCAATCAGGTAAAATCCATTTGTATGCATAATTGTGTTTTGTCAATAAGTTACTGTTTGGTTGTATTTTTGACATATTTACCTATATATCAGATGTATAAATTCGCGAATCGGATTTTTTGTGGTATAATTCAGAGAAATTAAAAGGATATTTTTATGGCACTGATACCAATGGTTATCGAAGAATCACCACGTGGTGAACGTTCGTTTGATATTTATTCGCGTCTGTTGCGCGACCGTATTGTTATGATAAATGGCCAGATTGAACCGGCAATGGCGAACAGTATTGTGGCGCAGTTGTTGTTTTTGGAATCTGAAAATCCAAATGCAGAAATTTCTGTGTACATCAACAGCCCAGGCGGTGATGTTTCTGCGGGTTGGGCGATTATGGATACTATGCAGTATATTAAATCGCCGGTGTCGACCATCGGCATGGGATTGGTCGCGTCAATGGGCTCGGTCTTGTTGGCGGCGGGTGCGCATGGTAAACGCTTTGTCTTGCCAAACACACAAATTATGATTCATCAACCGTTGGCTGGGGCCGAGGGCCAGATTACCGATATGGAAATCCGCATGACCCAGTATCAAAAGAACAAACAGACGCTGATTAAACAGATGGCGGCGTTCACGGGGCGCAGCGAAAAAGAACTGTTTGATGCGATGGAACGTGATAATTGGATGAATCCGACCGAGGCCAAAGATTTCGGTCTGATTGATGGTATTTTGGAACGCAAATAATTTTCACCCAAGGGACTTTTTATAATGAGCGACGATAAAAACAACAGCAATCCACCAACCGATAAAGCGCAGGGCGCACAGCAGTTTTGCAGTTTTTGCGGCAAATCCGTGTACGAGGTTAAAAAACTGGTTCGCGGACGCAATGTTTGCATTTGTGATGAATGCATCAACCTGTGCAATGATATCATGGCGGACGACCTGCGGGGCAAGGTTAACAAAGAAGCGGCCAAGTTGCCAACGCCGTCCCAGATATATAATTTCTTGAATGAATATATCATTGGCCAAGATGCGGCAAAGCGCACGTTGGCGGTGGCGGTTTATAATCACTATAAACGTCACAGTGTGGCGATGTCGTCAAATGTTGAAATTCAAAAGTCCAATGTTTTGTTGATTGGGCCAACGGGAACGGGTAAAACGTTGTTTGCGCAAACGTTGGCGCGTATTTTGGATGTGCCATTTGCTATTGCTGATGCCACCACTTTGACAGAGGCGGGCTATGTCGGCGACGACGTGGAAAGTGTTCTGACGCGTTTGTTGCAAAATGCAAATTTTGATGTGGAACGTGCGGGTCGCGGTATTATCTATATCGATGAAATTGATAAAATTGCACGTAAATCCGAAAATCCATCGCTGACCCGTGATGTTTCTGGCGAAGGGGTACAGCAAGCATTACTGAAACTGGTCGAGGGCACTGTTGCGAATGTCCCAGCGGGTGGTGCGGGGCGCAAACATCCGGGCGAGGCCACAGTTCAACTGGACACATCGAAAATCTTGTTTATTTGTGGCGGTGCGTTTGATGGCTTGAACAAGATTATTGGTGGGCGTAAATCAGAACGTGCTGGCATTGGTTTTGGCGCGAATGTTCAATCGAAAAAAGAACGCGAATCTAAAAATTATCTGGACGATGTTCAACCCGAAGATTTGGTTAAATTCGGTATTATTCCAGAATTGGTTGGTCGTTTGCCGGTAATTACCACGTTGCAAAATTTGGACGAAGATGCATTAGTAAAAATCTTGACCGAACCAAAGAATGCAATTGTCAAACAATACTGCGCAATGTTGGAAATGGATAATGTGAAATTGAACATTACCGACGACGGATTGCGCGAAATTGCAAAATTAGCTGTTGCGCGCAAGACCGGTGCTCGTGGCCTGCGCAGTATTCTGGAACGCATATTGCTGACGCCGATGTTTGATGCGCCTGATAACCCAGAATTGGCGGAAATCGTGATTGATAAAAATGTTGTGCTGGGCAAAAAGCAACCAGTGCAAATCTTGCGCGATGCCAAAAAGGCCGCATAACCAGATAATAAAAACGTCCCGTTTGGGACGTTTTTTTACTTGTACTTACGTTATTTTTGTCTGTTTTTGTATATTGTGTCGGGCAAAAAACATTACACAAAGTTTGGCTTTTATGGTAATATTTCATTAGAAGTGGAGAGGTGTAAGTTACTTACATGTCTTGGTTAGCAAGAATCACAGTGGGGGTTGGCTGTTTGGCATGCATTTGCGTGCCTGTATTTTATGACTTGGTCAACAAAAACACCGTGTTTTCAATACGAAAATGTGTCCTGCTGGGGGTGATTGTTTTGTGTGCGATTATTGTTGGGTACACAGACAACGCGCATGCGGCAATTGCGTCGCGTGATTATGTTGAACAGGTTTCTGAAACCAAGGAATCATTGAGTAATAAAACAGATACCATAGATGAAACATCTACGACCGCACAATACCCCAGTGCAAAGAGTGTGTATGACGGTTTATCTTATCGTGTTGATACCCGTAATGGCACAGAACAAACGTTGGCTGGAAAATACACGGTTTCTGGGGAATTTATTGTACCAGATCAACCCTTGCCGGCACTGAAGGCAATCCCGGAGACAGAATAACATGCGGCGCATAATCAAGGGATTTTTATGTGCGTTGTGTTTAATATTCATAAATTCGTCTGGATTTGCAAACGATGTTGCCACCAGTAAATCACCGATTGTAAATATAAAATATATTCACGACTTAATAGAACAAGAATGGGCAGTCAGAATCCCATATAACCCAGAATTAAAAAATCCGCTGGTGGCGGCAAATATGAAATACTTGTTGACCGCGGTTGATTCTGCAAATAGTTATTTAGGCACAAAAAGCCAATACGGCGAGAGTGAATACGCAACCAATCGTGCCGCCAGTGTAAATGTTTCTGTTGATGCGGTGCGTAATTTGGTGGTTTTGTCGCGGCATTATTTTACTGTGACGACAACCAGTGATACAGCGGATTTTAATTTTAGAATAACGGCGGCGGGTAAATTTTTTGTTGATTGGGGTGATGGCCAGATTGAAAATATAACCAAATATGATACCGATACTGCAAAAACAATAGCGCACACGTATGCTGCCCCAGGGGTATATGAAATTCGTATTGGTGGGATGGCAACCGCATATGCTGCATCAAATGGTCGCAATAATTCAATTTCGTTTGAAGCTAATGAGAAGTTGGCGGGTGTTTCTGGCAGTATAGGGCAGGTGTTCCCAAACATCGGTACGGATATGCCTGTTTTTTACAGATTGTTTCACGGGTGTTCTAATTTACAAGGAAGCATCCCCAACGAATTGTTTGTTGGGATTAATGGTGCGCCTGTAAAAAGTATGTTTCAAGACGTGTTTAATTATTGTATCAATTTAACTGGGGAAATTCCGCCAGATTTGTTTGCAGGGATTCGTGGCGCGCCCGCCGAGAGTATGTTTCGATCTACGTTTGCGAATTGTCTGAATTTGCGTGGCACTATTCCAGGAACGTTGTTTTCCGGAATTGTTGGCGCGCCCGCACCATATATGTTTCGCTATACCTTTGCCAGCAGTGGTAACCTTACAAAAATAGGAACAGGGCTGTTTTCGGGAATTTCGGGTGCGCCTGCGTCTGATATGTATTTGGGGACTTTTTATAATGATTATAGTTTGAAGGGCGAAATTCCTGTCGGGCTGTTTGGTAATATATCTGGGCCGATGGCATCGCATATGTTTGATGTAACGTTTTATCGTTGTCGTAATTTAACGGGGCCATCGGCGCGCAATCCTGATGGTGTTCCGCTGTATCAGCAATTCCCGAATGCAACATCAGCCCAAGTTAGTTTGATGTATTCTGGGGCTGAAAACTTATCAGATTATGCAGATATTCCAGAGGCATGGCGGTAAAAAAACGCGCCCAACAAATAATTTCGTTGGGCGCGTTTTGTTTTATAACGCAATATCCCACGTTGTCCCAGATGGGGAATCCATCAATGTAACCCCGCGCGTCAGCAATTCGCCACGAATCGCATCGGCGGTGGCATAATCACGCGCGGCCTTGGCGGTGGCACGTGCGTCAATTTTTGCCTGAATTTCGTCCGCGCTGATTTTGTTTTGTGTTAAAACGCGTTGGCGGGCGTCGGCAATGTATTGGGCTGCATCGCGTTGCAAGATATTAAACACACCGAACAGTTCAATAATTTTTTCTGTAATTGTTTTCAAATCGTATTCTGTATGTTTCTTTGCCAGTTCTGCGGAAACGAAATCAAACCATTGGAATGCGGCAACGATTACACCATATGTGTTAAAGTTGTCGTCCATTGCCGTACGAAATTCGTCTGTAATCTGTTGCGTTTTTTCGCCTGTTTTGTCCGCGTTCGCATCCGAATATTCGCGTGCGCGCGCCGCGTTTATAACCGAATACATTTTATATACGTGACGCATGGCGTTCGGGAAAAACGTGTCTGTGATATCAATGTCATTAGAGTACATATTGTTCAACAACGCAAAACGAATAACATCGGAATCATATTGTGCCAAAACATCTTGTAACAATATGCCGTTGTTTAATGATTTGCTCATTTTTTGGCCGTTCACCTTGACCAAGCCGCAGTGCACCCAATAATTTGCGAATGTTTTGCCGGTGACAGATTCTGTTTGGGCAATTTCATTTTCGTGGTGTGGGAATACCAAATCGCGCCCACCACCGTGAATATCAATTTGTTCGCCCAGACATTTCATATTCATCGCACTGCATTCAATGTGCCAGCCAGGGCGACCGCGTCCCCATGGGGAATCCCAATAAATTTCATCTGGTTTGGCAGATTTCCACAGGGCAAAGTCCGCTTCGTCCAATTTTCCGGGTTCGATGTCTTTGCGTACGCCAATTTCATTCTTGTTGGTTTGAATGTGCGATAATTTCCCGTAATCTGGGAAAGACGACAGTTTGAAATACACGTCGCCAAATTCCGAAACGTATGCGTGTCCAGAATCGATCAGTTTTTGCACAAATGCAATAATGTCATCTATGCACTGGGTCGCACGCGCCATCACGGTTGGGCGGTTGTTGCCCAGTGCGTCCATTTCGGCGTCTGTTTTGGCCATATAGCGTTCAGCAAAACTGATTGGATTTTCGCCAATTTTGTTCGCGTTGGCAATAATCTTGTCGTCCACATCGGTATAGTTGCGAACGTATTTTACATTATAACCCAAATATGCGAAATAGCGCGTAATGACGTCGAATACCACGGATTGATATGCGTGCCCGATATGTGCATCGGCCGACACAGTAATACCACATGCATACATTTTCACTGTCCCTGGGGTCAACGGGACAAATTCTTGTTTCTGGCGTGTCATAACGTTATAAATTTTCAGTGTCATAGTGCGCTTCCTTTGCTGTTCATATTAAAAAAATGTTAGTAAATAGTTGGATTTTTTGCAAACGAAATAATGCCTGTCTGCACGGCGAATCTTAGCGACAACAACAAAAAGTCATAAATTTAATTGTCATATCAGAATAATGCAATTCTGGCGGAGCGTATAGGACTCGAACCTATGGACCGCGAAAAAACGGTCACAGATTAGCAATCTGCTGCATTACCACTCTGCCAACGCTCCGCGTGGTTGCATGGGCGATTGTACAGAATGTCGCACCTGAAATCAAGTCCAAAATATTTTGCGGTGCTTTATTTGCCCCATTGTTGGCTGATTGTGTATTCGGCGGCCAATGGGACAGATATTTTCGCAACATTTTCCATTGCAGATTCAATTTGTTTGGCAAATTGTTCGGCCACATCCGCATCACATTCAAACACCATTTCGTCGTGAACCTGCATAATCATTTTGATTTTATCGGCGTTTGGTTGCATCAATGTTTTATCAATTTCAACCATTGCACGACGCATCAGGTCGGCCTCGAACCCTTGGATTGGGGCGTTGACCGCGGCGCGCATCGCATACGCACGCAGGCGGGGATTGCGAACCTCTGGCAATTCGATGCGACGACCCCATGGGGTATAGACGCATGCGTTTGCCATTGCGAAATCTTTGGTATTTTGAATGTATTCGCCAATTTCTGGCAGTCCCGCCATATATGTGTTTATCAATTCAGCGGCGGCGGCGCGCGATATACCCAGTTGACCCGACAGCCCAAATGACGATATGCCATATATGATTGAAAAGTTCACGGTTTTTGCCGCACGGCGCATTTCGCGTGGCACAGGCGCATCAGACGCAAGTCCGAATATTTTTCGGGCGGTCTGTTCGTGAATGTCCGTGCCCGCCAGAAAAGTTTCTTTGAATGTCTTGACATTTGCCACGTCCGCCAACAGACGCAGTTGAATCTGGGAATAATCAACAGAAATCAGGGTACGGCCCGCGGGCGCGACAAAGCATTTACGTATCTGTTCGCCCAGTTCTGTTTTGATTGGAATATTTTGCAGATTTGGATCGCGACTGGACAGGCGGCCGGTGTTCGTACTGGTCTGTAAATAAGTGGTATGAATGCGACCATCGGGTGCAATTTGCCGCGGCAATGCGTCCGCGTATGTGCCCGCCAACTTGGCCACAGAACGCCATGCCAGAATCTTGTCAATAATTGGATGGGCGTCCGCCATTTCGTTCAGTGTTTCGGCATCGGTTGACCGCTTTTTATTCGCCGGCAGATTCAGTTCATCAAACAGCACCGCCCCCAGTTGCTTTGGGCTGGCGATGTTAAATTCGTGGCCGGCCAATGCGTAAATTTCTTGTTCTGTTTTTTCCAGTGTGTCGTGAAACGCCCCCGATAGTTGGCGCAGTCCGTCCCGATTGACCAGCACCCCCGCGCGTTCCATTTTCAACAATACCGGCATCAATGGCAAATCACATGTTTCGTATAACGCGCGCAGTTTTGCATTTGCATCCAATTTCGGGCGCATGTATTCGTACAGTGCCATGCACACTGTGGCATCTTCGGCCGCATATGGGGTTGCGGTGTCAATCGGCAATGCGTCAAAATGCATTTCGGCATCGCGCGTTCCGGCGGGGAACAGTGACGCAAAATGAATGTTTTCGTGCCCCAGATATTTTAACGCCAATTCGTCCAGCCCATGCCCGTGCAGCGACCCAAACAGCGCATAAGATAGCAACATTGTATCGTCAATAGGGGTGATTTTGGCAACGTCCCAACCCGCATTTGCCATAATATGCAGGTCAAATTTCAGATTATGTCCAACCTTGGTAATATTGGGATTTTCCAATACAGGGCGCAGGTGCGCATAGACCGTATCAATCGGTAACTGATTCGGTGCGATATGTGCCGTGGCAAATAAATCGCCACCTGTTGTCATGTGTTGCAGCGGAATGTATGCCCCGTGCAATGCGTCCGCTGCCAGCGACAATCCAACCATTTGCGCAGACATAGGATTTAACCCTGTTGTTTCCGTATCAATCGCAACAATATTTTTTATGCGACCCAAAAATTCATCCAATGCCGTGACCGTTGTAATTGTTTCATATGTCATCTGGGGCGCGGTGGCGGGGGCATCAGCCACGACAGGGGCGGGCACAATTTCAGTTGGACATGTGGACGCGGCATACGAAAAATCATGCACCGCGTCGGGATTGAATTTGTCCATTGGAAACAGTTTTTCAATCTTGGCCGCTAATGAATTACTCTCTAACTTGGTACGTACGTATTCCAATGCTGCGGGTGTGTTAAATACAAATGGGGTGATGGTCAGATCTGACAAATCAACATCGTCTTTCAGTGTGACCAATTTGCGTGAAATGTATGCCATATCGCGATTTGCACGCAACAGTTCGCGAATGCGCGCGTTTTCAACATCGTCCAGATGTGCGTACAATTCATCCAGCGTTCCGAATCGGTTTATCAATTCTGCCGCGCGCTTTGGTCCAATGCCAGTAACGCCTGGGACATTGTCAGACGAATCGCCCATCAGTGATTGTACATCGACAACGCGGTTGGGGGTGACGCCAAACTTTTCCATCACGCCGTCGGTGTGAATTTCGCGCTGTTTCATACTATCGTATAAAAATACGCATTTGGACACCAGTTGCATTAAATCTTTGTCGCTGGTGATAATGCGGGTGGCGCGTGGCGCATTGCAGTTCAGACGTGCCAGTGTTGCGATGACATCATCCGCTTCGACCATTGGTATACACAGAACAGGCATGCCCATTGCCGCTACCGCTTCGCGTACCATATATGATTGTGTAATCAGGTCGGCTGGGGTTTCGGTGCGATTCGCCTTGTATGCTGGATAAATATCTTGGCGGAATGTGGTGCGGGACGCATCAAACACGCATACAAATGCATCATCAGGTTTTGCCGCCGCCAATATAGGCAACACCATATTCAGGAATCCATATACCGCACCCGTGGGTGTGCCATCGCTGCGTGTCAGGCGGCTGTGCACGCCATAATATGCGCGAAACAATAATGAATTTCCGTCAATCAGTGTCAGCATTTTTTCCCATTCCCCATCAGCCATTTCGGGGGCGCAACGCGCCCCCGTTTGTGATTAGAATATATAGCGCAATTTGATACGCGCGTCGTATTGCAACAGGTCTGGTTTTTGGTTGCCAACCTGAAATACGTCGGGCGCGTACAGAACGCGACCTTCGGTGTCAATCTTGATTGGCAATACCGGAATGTCAAATGTCAGCCCCAACATACCCTGATATGCCGCGCCTGTGTCAATATCAACGCCAGAAATGTCAACACTGCCGCCGAATACCGCGCCAACGCCGACGCCCAAGTATGGGTGAACGACCGTTGATGGCATTTTGAAATATGCATTGACCATACCGATGTTGGTTTTTGCAATGTCGTTGTTGATGTAATTATATTCCGCTTCAAATCGCAGGGCAGGAATATCCAAGCCCGCAACCAGCCCATACGACTGGGAGTTTTTGGTTTCGGAATCGTCGGCCAAAAATGATGCCGCACCCGCACCAACCGTTGCGCCTGCATAAAAGTCAAACAACATGTTGCCCGCATTTGCCGCGCCAATAAACAAAACAGACGCCAGACCAAATGCGCCGATTGTTTTTATATTCATATTTTTCTCCTTTGTATGATATCATAATAGAAAAAAGAGATGTCAATATGCAAGAAAATAAACCTGTTTTGATTGTTGGATTGGGCAACCCAGGGGGCGAATACGCACGCACGCGCCACAATGTCGGATTCATGGCGGTGTCGCATTTGGCTGGGGAAAACGCCGCATGGAAAAAGCAAAAAAATGCGCTGGTTTCGACACAGAATATTGATGGACGGCGTGTTATATTTGCCATGCCGCAAACGTTTATGAACCTGTCGGGGGATGCGGTTGGGCCATTGATGAAATTCTATGATGTGCCACTGGAAAATCTGGTCGTGATACATGATGATATGGATTTGCCGGTCGGCGCAACACGCACAAAAATTGGTGGCGGCAGTGCAGGGCACAACGGCATAAAATCCATAGATGCCGCGGTTGGACGTGATTATCGTCGTATCAGAATTGGTATTGCACACCCACGTGATTTTGCACTGCAAACATCGCCGGCGGATTGGGTATTGGGCAAATTGCCTGATGACCAGATGCAGAAAATTTCCGCCGTGATTTCAGAATTAGGTTTAAGTGATTTATTATTGTAAACTGGTGTAATTCAGATTAAAGCAACCAACACTGTCACAAAACTGCGTTTGGTGGCTGTACGAACAGGCACCAGCATTGGTGGACCCTTCTCCTTTTGTGGTTTTGCCGGCGGGACATCTGCTGCATTCCCGAACGTTCCTGCCATCACTGTAATACCCACGTGGTGCGGTGGTGCATCGTTGTGTTTTATTGTCTGCGTCATATCCAACGACGCAATAGCCCGAATTGCATGTTTCTATTGTTGTTTCACAACTGGCCCCGTCCCACGTGTTAGACGTGGTTGAACGTTTGCATACGCGTTCATATCTTCCCTCGGTTACACTGGTGGAAACGGTGCATGTGCACCCATCGGTTGTATATGCGTTCGTGCCATTCCATATTGCATTGCCCCCAACCGTGCCCGTGTATTCTGTTCCGTCAATTGTGACTTTGCACGATGCTCCAAAATAACTAGAACACTCGCGTGTGTTAGATTCGCATGTTTGGAACATTTTTCCGTTCGGAATTTCTGTGCCATCGGCGAATTTGCAAGAATATTCTTCTGGGGAGATACCATAGCTATCTAGATATTCAGACGCATCAATCAAATGGTATCCTTCTGCGCATTCACGTGCGAAACATACATCAGCTACCTCGTTGTCTGAAAATGAAAATGAATACACAATAGCGGCCTTGGTTGTTTTTGGGTCGCACATAATGTATTCAGCTATATCAAGTATTTCATTACTTGACACTAGTTTCCACGTCGGGGTGCAAATTTCATTGCTGCCTGTTATATCATAATATGAATTGCATATGTTATAACCATTGTCTGATGTGTAACATGCAAATTGGCACATTGTTCTTGGGTCTGTTGTGCCGTACAATATTTTGTGTACATCGTTGCCAAGCACCCATTTTCCGGTTGAACCATTCTCGTTGATTGCGTTAAGCTTGGCGTCACAGTCGGCATAGCAGTCATATTTCGGGGAACCCTCTACGCTGGTGTCCCAGTATCCTGTGATTGTTTCGCCATCGACTGTGCCAGATAATTTGCGGCACAACGTGCATTCGCCATTATCTCCGTACGTGTTTGCGCCGCATTGTTTGCAAGTTTTTGTAAACGTGCCGGCCCATGTACAACCCGGAATTTCTCTACACGCCTTTTGTTCGTGGGTGGTTTCGCAAGTGGCGGCATCTGCCAATGCGGGCATGGGTATAATCAATGATAAAAAAAGCGGTATTAGTTTTCTCATCTCTGGATAATACTAGAAAATTATGGCGGGTAAATCAATAAAAAACGCGCCAAACTGGCGCGTTCTTTTTTTTTAACGTTGTTTTTGTGGAATCTGATTTTGACGATTGACTGTCCAACCGCGCCGAACAAACCACAAACTGTCTTCATGGGAACACATACCGACCTCGAATACAAAATTGCCACGTCCATATATTCGACCTGGGTCCATGTTGACGTATTGTTCCAAATCTGTACGCAAATCGTCGGGGTATGACCAAGTATTGTCGCCGTGATTGTACCACAGCGAGCCGTCGTCCAGTGTACGTAAATAAATCTTGTTGACGGTTGGGTCTGCCAGATGATTTTTGATATTTTGTATAGAAATTTCTTGCTGGTAATAAGCACCAAAATACAATTCTACATCACGTTTTTGAATTTCTTCTTTCTGGCATCCGCCAAACATTGTTGCGCCCGCCAACATTGCGGTTGGAACGGCGCATTTTAATGCATATGGGATTTTCTTGGTGAATTTCATAATAAAACTCCTGTGTTTTTGGGTTGTGCTATCGCTGATTTTGGTTTACTGTCCAGCCATGCTGGGTGAACCATAAACTGTCGGCGCGCGGACATACGCCAGGTTTGAATTTAAAATTGCCACGTCCAAATACACGGTTTGGATCTTTGCCAACCAATGGGGCCAGTGTTCTGCCATACAATTGGTGATGAATCTGGTCTGCTGTCCATTTGAGCCAATCGTTGTATTCGTAATCAAGAGAGCATGGGTACAGGCGCAAATACACATTGCGCACCGATGGGTCATCCAAGTAGCGTTGGACATTCAATGATGTAATTTGTTCATAGTAATTGTAAGTCCAAGGGAGCTCGACATCGTGTTTTTCAATGTCTTCTTTGCCACATCCGCCAAACAGCGTTGCGCCCGCCAGCATCAGTGCAGGTATGCCGGCACGTAATTTATATGGTATTGTTTTTTTGACTGTCATCATTTCAAGAACCCCCTTTGTTTGGTCTTGGGGCCAACTGGGGGAATTTATTCCCAATATGGCCCATAAAGCAAAAGAGTCCGTAAAAACTTACGGACTCTCTCGCAATTATTTATGGTAAAAACACACGACGCCCCCACTTGTCGCAGATGCCACGCAGGGCGCACCGCCACCCACCCCAATGGGGCAAAATTCGGTAATGCGACATGAATAGAACATCTGGCAACTCGTTTGGTTGTATGTGTTTTCTGCTCTTAGTCATAACAAAATGTAGCCCAAAAAAACCGCGTTTGTCAAGTAATAATTGCGCAAAAACAAAACACTAGGATAAAAATCATATTACGGTTTTACCAACCAGTTCGTTGGCTGGCTGGGCAAGCATTTTGCGGTATCAACCTTGGTATCATAGCCCATTTCAAATTCACAGCCAGATGACGTGCATTGCATTTCGCATTTTGTGCCGGTGTTGTCGGCATTGTACCATGCGGCAGGATACGGTGAATTTTTGTCAACATTCTCGTGGAACACGTAGTATTGTGGCCTCACATAATATGGGGTAGTGTTGGATGTTGGTACCATTACAAAATGACCATTATTGCACGTTACCTGATTCCCATTTGGAAATACGCTGCCTGGCTCTGGGGTTCCGCCCGCGGTTGTTGCACCACTTGTGCAAATCAGTTTATAACTGGTGTTCGGCGTGTAATATGTTGCACCTGGCCCAAAGGTAAATGTTTCGGTTGATACGCCATTTGCAGAAGCAGCAGGCAGGCATAAATCGCGACCATTTATCCTTATCAGTGTGTCCGCACAGCAGTTGCCAAACGTATCAAACCGCGATGTTGGACAACAGTTGGTGAAGCTTTCGCCAGATTTTGTGCCCACCGTGAATTTTGTCCCAGATCCAGATACACATATCTGACTATCAGAAGTGATACTATCGCGCGGCATACATGAAATTGTTCCATTCTCTGCTGGGTATGGCACAAATCCGATGGCGCATGATGTATCGCGACAACTGTCGGCCTTTTGTGATGTGCCGGTGTTTTTCGCAAACCATTTCAGCAATGTTTCTGTATCGCCGTCCATGATAATCTTGTTATGCGAATCATCTTCCTCCAACAGGGTTACAGGACTGAATTCGCAATTACCCCACAGACGTTCGGCGATACGGCAAACCTTGCATTCTGTGCTGTCTGCGTTGTCGCAATTTCCGTCGGCTTTGCAAATGTCGTAAATAGTGGCGTTGTCGTTGGGCTCGTACCCGTACATCATGTTATAGAATGTATTATTTTTAACCGTCCCGTCGTCAACTAAGCGTGCCCAAATGTTCCCAATCGCTTCGTTGCCTGCGCTGGCCACGCACGCCTTGACATCGTCCCAACATGCCGTGCGGTTGATAATAGATTTGCGGTTGACAGATGTCTGAATGTTTTCGCACAGACCAAAATTACCAGAAATTGATTTGCATGATTGAATGATACATGCACGACCAATTTCGCGGCATGTCTGCATAACTGTGTCGTATGTTTTGTCCGTGGTGATGTCGGTTATACCGGTATTCCAATCAATATCGCCCCCCGTTGTTTTTAACAATGTGGTGCATGCATTACGAACATCTGCGCACATTGCATTGACAGTGCGATCTGCGGCCACACCGAATGTTGACAGGGCGCGCGCATCAAAATCTTGCAATGATTTGGCGGTGTCTGATAAACACTGTGTGGTCAGTGTCGTGCAACTCTGGCGGACTTCTTCCAGTTTGCTGTCTTGGGCCAATTTGATTTGCGCCAATGCATCTTCGACAAATGCGTCCCATACGCTGTCGGCGATGTCTTGGCAATTTTCCATCGCAGGCGCTAAAAACTTCTTTTTCGAATTCAGGTATGATACGAACACCTGATTCCCAGGAACACTGGTCCACGATTGGTCGGTGTCAGGACGGGTGATTAAATTGTTCAGGTTTGACAGTTCCGATGTCAAAAACGCTTCGCCCGTTGATGGGTCAATATAACGCCCCGTTGTGTCTAAACATTTGCCCAGATTAGTGCCACATACGGTTGAATCCGACAGCATTGTCAGCATCTTTTGTTTGCACGTCAAAATGTCGTCAGAATTGCGCTTCTGGTAAATGTCCAACCGTGACATATCTAACAGTGCGCTGCCCTCGCGTAATTTTTCACGCGCTTGGTCATTTTGGGTTTCATATGACTTGGCAACAGTGTTACAGTCCTGTTCGATTGTCATTTGATAACCACTTGCGACGATGGATAATTCGTCGTCGGTGCAAACCTCGGTCGCCATTTCGCGACAAATTGGCAGTGCCGCCGCATACAGGGCCGTTCCGGTTTTTGCAGTGGTGGACGCCCCCGACAGAGAATCCACTGTGTCAAATGCCGCATCCGCATTCAATGATAATGATATCGCGCCCAACGATTGGTTGAAATTGCTGTCGTTAAAACTGGTGTTTAATTTCTTGGCAATTTCGTCCAGCATCTGTTTAGATTTTGACGTGTCTTTTTTCTGGAACGCTGTTTCGCCTTCGGTTGCCTTGTTCAATGCCGCGGCGTCTTCTTTGTCCATGTTGACCGTCAACAGGCGTTGATTGAAATCCAACATTTTTTCTTCGACCACGCTCAGGTTTTTCTTGGCACTGTTAAATTCGTTGGCGCGTGATGAACATGCACAGCGTTTCAGTTGGCTGTCCTTGTTTGCACAAAATTCGTCCATACAGTTGTAGTACACCTCGCGACACTTTTTATAATCGCGATTGATGATGTCTGATGCGGTCAGTTTTGTCGTTTCTGTATCCGTGGCGGCACGCGCAGCAGTTGCGCGAACGCCCGTGTTGCGTGTGTTGCGCGCGGTTGCCACCGTAGCAGTACGCGCAGCAGTTGTGCGCGCAGGCGCGGTTGCAGTACGGGTAATTACCCCGTGGGGCGCAATCGCAGTGGGCGCGGTTGTGCGTGATTGAATGTTTTGTGTTGTTGTGCGGGATGATAATGCGGAAATCGCACTGCGCCCTGATGTAATCGCCGACGCCTTGTTTGTTGTATCGCGGGAATTTGTTGATGTGCGACCGCGTGGATTCAACGTTGCTTTTTGTGATGTTTGTGCGCCGGTTGCCGTGCCGCGTGCGGTGGCCGCCGATTGCGCCCCACGGGTTGAAACAGTGCCCGATGTGCGACGTGTCGCCGCGCGCGCGGTGGCGTCAGAATCCGTGGCATTTGCGCCAAAAACCGCGCCAATGCCCAGACACACAGCGAAAAATAGTTTAAACCCTTTCATTCTTGTAAATAATCTTAGCAAAATTATGAATTTGCGGGCAAGTGAAAAAACAGGTTTTTATTAAAGTTCAGAGTTTAGATAATGTGTGCGCTGCGCGCAACATAAAATAAACTGGATTGCCGCGCTGCGCTACGCTTGCTCGCAATGACAGAGAGTCTAGAACGACTGTCATTGCGAGTGAAACGAAGCAATCCAGTAAATAAAACAGTGCGCCATTTGGCGCACACATTATTTGAACTTTGAACTCTGAACTTTGAACTTTTTCTGGTGCGGGCAGGGGGACTTGAACCCCCAAGGTTTGCACCACAGCATCCTTAGTGCTGCGCGTATACCATTCCGCCATGCCCGCAAAAAATGTATATATATTCTTATCAACAAGAGGTTTGTTTTTCAACCGTTTTTGTGATATTATACGAGTAAAGTTTGAAAGGTTAAGGATTTGATATGATTAAATTGCCAAGATTCTTGTTGCGTGCGTCGCTGGTTGTGGCGTTGCCGATGGCTGCAAATGCCGCTGGAACATACTATACCGGCAACTATCAGTCGCCCCAGACGCGCTATTCTACGCAATCGTATGCGTCACGTTATAACAACACGACACAGTCCAGAAATTATAACACTGCGGGTTCGTCGTATGCGTCGTATTCTTCGTCGCGTCCAACGGTTGGTACGCGTACAACACAAACAACTGTGGCGCGTGGCCAGACGCAAAACACATCACAGGTTGCCACCAGTGGTGCAAAAAAGCAGGGATTCTGGTTGGATGCCGGTATCTCGCACGAGGTTGCACAATGGCAATTTGAAATGAAAGAGTCCAAGTCAATTTTGCACTATGACAATATTGGTTGGAATGTTTTGGATGTGCGCGGTGGCTATGCGTTTAACGCCGGCAAGACCAAGATGCAGATTGATGCCGGATTCAAGTACGGAATGCAGTCGGGCGACAGCACTATGGTTGACGACGATATCACCAATGGTGGGTATATTTCAGATATATTCTTTGTCGATGCAAATGGTAATGATCAATATGACGAAGGCGAAGAAATTACTGGGACACAGGATTCGCACGCATTGTCTGTAGGCAAAAGCAGCGGCGGCAATATGTACGGGTTTAATGCTGGATTTGGCCTGACGGATTTCTTTCAGGTTGGGGCGGTAAAATTCACGCCGTCTATTGGGTATCGCTATTTGAGATATAAATTGGAAACCAAGAATAACCACGGGTTGGCAGTGGATTCGTATACTTGTTTCAATATCAATGGTGAAGTGCAGTGCGACCCAATTTTAATTTTCCCGATGGACAGCATCAGTTCCGTGCCAACGCGTGACAATCCATATAATTATATCCAAATTCCAGCGGGGGCAACAAAGGTAAACACCGCTGGGACGTTCTATTATTCCCAACCATCGGTTAGCCATTCGTATGAGGTTGAATGGTCTGGGCCATATTTAGCATTAGATATGGATTATCAAATCAATAATAAAAATTCCGTCAATGGTCGTTTTGAATTAGGGTTGCCAGGGTACACATCAACCGGCGACCAGCCGTATCGTTATGATTGGGCCCATCCAAAAAGTGTTGAAGACAAGGCCAGTATTGGCAGTGCTTATCATCTGGGGTTGGGTGCAAATTGGTTGACTGCGTTGACAAATACTGTATTCTTGTCGCTGGGGCTGACGTATGATTACTATACAGTCAGTGATGCGGATGCCAAGACGTACCTGAATGCCAATTATTATGAAACTGAATTGTCACGTATCAAGAACGGTGGTACATATACCGTCAATGGGTACGAAGTTAATTATGGTACAGGATTTGCAACGGATGAAGCAATGTTGGCCGGCAGTGCCGCCGCACGCTCGATTATGGCATTAAAGGACAGTTGCCCAGGGTGGGCGTGCAGCGTCAAGAGCGAGATTAAGTCGTTCTATAAATCAATGGGTATTCGCGTTGGGGTCAATGCAAAGTTCTGATTGGAAATGGTAGTGTGATATGACAAAACTGGGAATAATTTTTGCTGGGGCAGTGTTGGCGTTGTCTGGGGTTTCGGCGCATGCCGCCGAATTGTCGGGTACGGCATCGGTCAGTATTACCAGTGATACGTCGGCGTCGGCGAAAAATATCGCCATGGACGAGGCGCGTCGTCAAATTATTGTTGACAGTTTGTCGCACTATTCTGTGCCAGACCAATTACGTGCCGCGGTAAAAGACGCAAAAAGCAGTGAATTGACAAACCTGATTGCTGCGTCGGAAATTTCGGGGGAACGGCAATCTGATACAACGTATTCGGCAAATATTACAATGACGCTTGACCGCGGGTTGGCGCGTACGTGGCTGAATGCGACGGGGGTTCAGAATTGGTTGCCAGACGATACATCTGGGGACAAATTTGTTGTGGTGGCATATGTGTCTGATCCAATTGCAGATTGGGTCGGTTTGCAGGAAATTGCCCGCAATGAAAAACTGGATTTAGCAACCAAGTATATAAATAATGGCCAGATTACTATTGAACTGCCAATGGCGCGTCGCGGTGAATTTACGGCGGCGGTGCGTGGGGCGGGCTGGCGTTATTCTGATAATGATGGCGTTTTGCGCATTTGGAAATAATTATTAAATATCAAGGGGTGTTGTGGTGAAAAAAATATCTGCGGTTTTGTTGTGTCTGTTGGTCGTGCCGTGTGTGGCGCGTGCTGATGATGCGGTGGCGACAAACAAAACATTGCAGTTAGACGTGCGTCGCATTGGGTTGGAATTGTCAAAAACAACTGTTTCTAATGCGCAACAATACTCCGATTCACCGGTATCGGCCCTGAACGCGTCCAGTCAGGATTATATCAAGGGCGTTTTGGACACGGTTTTGGAATATAACAAGAATAAGTTCAAATGGGACAATGGTCTGTTTGCTGAATATGGTCGTACGACATTGCGCCCGTATAATGGGCCAACCACGACCGACCAAAACGCAGATAAAATCACATTGTCCAGTGACCTGTCGTATGCATGTTGGGATTTTGTCGGATTAAAATTGGGCCCGACGGTTCGTGGCGCATATGATACGCAATTTCGCGATAATGCGGATGCACCACGCCAAAATATTATTCGTACCAGTGCAGGTATCTCGTTGTTTGATCACAAGATTTTGAAAACGTTGTATGTAACTGGTCTGTATGAATATGATTTTACATATGCGGGTGCGCAAACCAGCAAGGACGGTATGGAGGCGGGCTGGCGCGCCGAATACGTAATTCGCGATGGCGTAAAATTTACCACCAACGGGTATTATCGTGAATACTTTGAATATTCAGATTACGTGCCAACTGATTTGAAACGTGATTTGTCGGCGATTGTACGTCTGGATACAAATCTGTGGGGAAATCTGACCATGGGGCCATATGTAAAATACCGTTTGGCCAAGGCGCGTGGTGTCGACGTATACGGCAGCAATTTTATGGTTGGTGTTTCATTCAACTATATCAACAAATTTAACCTGATGTAATGTATTGCCGCCGCGGCAATATGTAACAGCGTAATTATTGAATAACCGTGAATTTTGCGGAACTGCCACCGCCATCACTGGTTGCAATACGCACAATATGTTCACCCATTGGAATGGTGCGCGTCATTGGCGCGCCAGATGTAGTTGTGCCGATAATTTCATCGTCCAAGAACCAGAATATTTTTGCGTCGCGCGCAGGAGTGATTGCCTGAAATGTTATGCGTGCTGTGTTCCCGCCATCGGTGATAACGATGTTTGTTGCATCGGCGGGGGTGATAATTGTTGGGTGCGTGTCATCGTCTTTGACATCGTCCAAATTGCAATTTGGCATATATGGGGGTGGGGTATTGCGACGAATGCCGGCACGTGCGAACATATCCAAGAATTCTGAATCCCAAAATTCGTACACCACCATGTGCGTTGTTTCTGGGTTTGCACTGCATGCGCGCAGGCCAGTTTGGTTATCAATCGGTATCGCGCGGTATATACTGGATGTGTCGATGGGCGACACCCCAGGGATAAAGTATGATTTTACGATGTGCGGACAATACGGGCCAGCAATGCCGCCGACGCCATCGCACATATCAATTTGGGCGATGTTCATATCATCACGCAGGAAATTATTATTCTGAACCGGTCGCCCGCGGGCGGCATCATATTTGATGACGGTGTCCGCCAACGCGAAATATATTGGTGCGGCAACGCGCGCACCTGAAAAGGCATTGTTCGGTGTGCCGTCAAAATTTCCCACCCACACAATTAAAACATAGTCGCCAAATATTCCGGCCGTCCATGCGTCACGAAATGATGATGATGTGCCTGTTTTCCAATAATGGCGTATGGGTGATGTGGTGCGCTTTGTATATGGAATATGCGTTGTCGGTGTGGGCCCACGCGCCAGCATATCCAGAACCAGAAAGTTTGCCTCTGGCGACAGGATTTGTGCGTCGCGCCGCATCGGTGCAGATAAATCCGAACGAATGTCATATTTGCCGCCCAGATTGGCAATTCCCGTATATATTTGTGCCAGTTCCAGCATTGAAACCTCGGCCCCGCCCAGTGCAATAGATATACCATAATGGTCAGGTTTTTTCAGATTGTTGACACCGTATTTGGTCAGCAAATCATAGAAATTTCGTACACCAATTCCCCGCACCAGATTTATTGCGGGTATGTTGCGCGAATGTGTTAATGCCGTGTGCGCCAATACTGGACCGTAAAATTCACTGTCTGAATTTTCGGGTGCATACACGCCAAAGTTGATTTTTGCATCACGCAACAGCGTCATTCCGTGAATCAGACCACGGTCGGCGGCGGCGGCGTATATCAATGGTTTCAATGTTGAACCTGGGCTGCGCCGTGCCAGCACGCCATCGTTTTCACCATAAATTGATTTATCAAAATAATCCGCCGAACCAATATAGGACAATATTTCCATTGTTTTATAATTGACCAATATTGCGGCGGCGTTTTTTACACCGCGGCTGCGGCGCGCGTCAATCTGGGTGGCCAGTGTTCGCGCCACTTGTTTCTGTAAATTGATGTCCAGTGTTGTTGTGATATATGAATTTCGTGCACCGATGTCCGCCCAATAATTATTGTGGCTGGCGATTTCGCGCTGGGTAAAATGTGGGGCCAGAAATGGCAAATCGCGCGCGCTGTGTACACTTAATGGCATTGTTGCCAATGTCATCAGGTCGCCATTGTCGCCGTGCGCCGCAATCCAGCGACGAACCAAATCCGCACGCATTTTCATAATATTGCGCAGACCGGTTTCTGTATTCAAACCACGTTTTGCAGGATTCTGGGGAATGGTGGACAGGGTAATCGCTTCGATTGTGCTGATGTCGCGGGGCATGCGACGAAAGTATATAATTGATGCGGCACCTATGCCTTCTATATTTCCGCCATAGGGTGCTAAATTCAAATATGCTTGTAAAATCTCACGTTTAGAATGAAAGGCATCAATATAAATTGCCACGGCAATTTGTACCAGTTTTCCACCCACGCGCCGTGTGTCCAACCCGTACAGCATTCGTGCGACCTGCATCGTTATGGTGGATGCCCCAGCGGGGTGGGGCGCGCCACGTGCCCAATTTATTGTGGCGGTCGCCAATGATACGGGATTTATCCCTGGGTGATACCAGAAATATTTATCTTCGTATAAAACAGTGGCACGGACGACGTCTGGATTGATTTCGTCCAATGGTGTGAACAGGCGATATTTATCGTCCGCCGTCAGTGTCATGCGCATCAGTGTGCCATTTCGGTCATAGTATGCGCGTGAAAAATGTGTGTCTGATAACAGTGGTGGAATAAAAAACAGCCGTACAATCCAATACGTCGCGACCAGACCAATTATGCACATATACGTCGTTTTATGACGACGTATATGTTGTGTAATGCGGTTAAACCATTTGTTATTGTTCGCCATTTGAAACCGTGAATGTGTCCGTCGCACCGGTGGCATTTACCGATGGATTATACATGGATTCGGCGTGAATTGGCGGAACACTGAACGTGCCCGCGGCGGTAACATCGGCGGTGTATTCAAATGTTGCCGATGTGCGTGTCAGGTCGGTAAATATTACAACGCGATCTTCGCGAATCTGGGCAAAGTTCTGGTTGCCCGTAACCGGGCCGTCAACCGAGAATCCCGCTGGCAACAAATCGGTAATCGCGACGTTCTGGATTACGTCGCCAGTGCGTGCGCGTGCAAATACGCGAACCGTGATTCTGTCGCCGATGTTTGCAGATGTGATGCGTTCGCCATTTTCGTTGTAATATTCGCGCGATACGGAAATGCCGTTGCTGGACTCAGTGGTGGCGCGTGGATAACCTGTTTGCACCAATGCGTAATACATGCCATCCGTGCGGTCGCATTTTTCACATTTGATATCAATCGCTGTGGCATCCGTCGGAATATCAAATGTTTGTGTGTCGCCCGATGTCGCGCCCGTGATTGCTGTGCCATTTGCCGAAATTGTGACAGTGGGCGCATCGGTTGTGGTGTCGCCGCCAATTAACGCCAATGTCGCCATCGCAGATGTGTATGATGAATAATCGCCACCGGCAACATAATTCACAACGCTGTCGGGTGCGCCCGCCGTGGTATCAAAATACCGACGACTGATAAAGTTATACATTGCGTCGTTTGCAACATTATTGTCATACATTGATGCGTATTCAAACTTTGGCGATGTGGTGCGATATTGCGCAATCAGTTTGTCCGCTGCATCATCTTGCTTCATCATTTTATATGCGGCAGCAATATATGCGCCAGAAATCGTACGCTGCCAATTCTTGATATTTTTGTCCGCGTATTCTTGGAACAAATTGATATAGTTTGTCGTGATATAATCGTTTTGTGTTATGACAAATATTGCGTGCGCCACCGCCACGGCATTGTCGTTGCTGTCAATCGGTGTGCCGGCAAAATCGCGCAAGAACCCAATCGCCCGCCCCAACATATCTTTTGGAACATTGAAACCCGCGTCACGCGCCAGTGTCAGGAACTGGGCAACGTATGCGGTTGTCTGGACGCTTGTGGCGGTCGCAGGCGTTAGGGAACTATCAGTTGTCGCCCATAATTCAAATGCACCGTTTATATTCTGGCGCGATTGCAACTGGCGAATTGTATCAGCTATTTTCGCGCTGGATTCATCAAAATTCGTTCCCAACGTATCATCGTTTGGTGCAACGACGTATGGCAACGCGCGCGATACCAACTGTTCTGTGCATGGAAATTCATAGTGCGCCAGATACTGAACCAATGGACGCGCCAGCACGGTTGCACGTGGCGACACGTACAATGTGCGCGCAGAAAATTCAGGGTACATATCAATATGGAATCCGCGGATTTTTGCGGTATTGGCATTTATTGTGCCACTGTGCACGTGTGTAGTAAACGTTGTTATTGGGCGCACGGACAGTGATGCCGTGGCGTTTGCAACCCCAGACGCATCATCCGCGCCTGTAATTGTTGCGTTTAATTTGATATCTGCATTGCCCAATACATCGCCAACACGAACAGATGTTGTGAAAACATTTTCATTATTTTCAGGAACGGCGATTTTACCGGTTGTTGTCACCGGCGTCAAACCGTCCGACGTCGACAGTGAAATGTCCGCGGTCGCGGCTGCGCCACTGTGCGCAACCTGATTTGATACAACCGCGCCAATGTCAAATGTGTCATTTGGTGCCGCCACCAGCGGAGCGGACAGCGTAATCATAACTGGTGATTGCACGCGGACGTTGGTGTCTGCGCTGCCCACTGCGGTGGTATTTGCTGCAACCGCGAATACACGCAATGCACCGTTAAAGTATTCTGGTAAATTAAAAGTAATTTCACCCGATTGGCCGGCCTGGGTATCAATAATGCCCGAATAGAATGCAACCGGTGGCAATGTGCGACGACCAAATGGATTGCTGAGTGTCATGCCGACGTCGGCATCTGATTCAAAATCGCCACCACCAGTTTTTGCAAATTCACGCAGAATTTTGTATTCTGGTAGCAACAGCGACAGTGTCTGATATGTGGAAACCTGTAACGCGGCTTTTTTGAAAAAGTATGCCAGCGGACGGGGCAGGTCGTATTTTGCCACCTGCAAAATTCCGGTGTTGATGGCGAATATCATCAGGTGTGCATTGCTGTCTGTTTCATATGTAATTGGTAATTTGTGGTCGCGCACGACGTCAGGTGTGGTCAGTTTAACACCAATTTTTCGGGCATCATTTTTTGTCGCAAATGGCGCAACGGCGTATGCGTATGGTGTTGTGAATATATCACGGCTGGTGATGTCGCGTACGAATGACACGTTGACGTAACCTGTTCCTTCGAATCCATCGGGCAGGGTGATTTGCTGAACCGATGTTGTGGTGTTGGCGTTGAACCATTTGTATGCGTACACGCGGTCGCGTTCAATCGTAATCAGGCCCGCGCCAGTGTATGGTGCGGTGATGCTGACATCGATTTTATCGCCGGCGGCAAATGAATTTGATGATAATTTGATTTTCAGTTCGGCGTTGGTGTCTGATTTCAGTTCGCTGTTTTCATTGCCTGCAACAAAATATTCTATGTTCGCCAATACGCGTTCCGCCGAATCCAGAATTTGGACAAAATATGTGCCGGCATTTGCAGTGTCCAATGCGATTGCTTTGCCGTCTGTTGCGATGTCCAATGCATTTTGGGCGATTACTTTGTCGCGGGTGACGGTTTGGTATTTATAATAGCCACTGTAATCCTTGACCAAACTGGTCAGGTTTTCGCGATGAACCGTCCGCATGATCAGGTTGTCCGCCGCCGCGACCGTGCCCGTGTGGTCAACTGCAACCAATTTGACATTACGCGCCGCGCCACGGGCGATGTATTTCAAATTACCATCTGCGTGATAACCGACCAAATATTTTGCGTTTGATACGCGGGCGGTTGTGGTTGTACGAACACTGCGCCCAGATGCAGATTCAAATCCCGCAGTCGTCAATTTTAACATGTATGTGCCGTCTGGAATAACATCGTCAAAATTGATAGAAATTGTTGCCACGCCATTATCATCGGTGTGCATGTCGGGTATATTTGCTGTAAATGTTTGTGATGCGCGTGCCGTCCCATCGGCCAGACCCGTGCCCGAAATAAAGTTCGGTGTGAAAACATAATCAGGGAACGCGTCAAATGTAAAATTCGTTGGTGTCAGCGTTGCCGACGCAGTAATACGTTTGTCTGTTGCCGCGGTTCCGAACAAATTGCGCAGGGATACATTTGCGTGCATACCGTCGACAGAAATCCATCCGTCTGTGTCGCCACCAGCGATAGTTGTGGTGATTTTCATGTTGTCTGGGACAAAGTCCGCAACACGAAATGTTGCCACACCCAGTGATGTGTCAACGCGTCCGCGACTGTCCAGTGAATACAGGCGAACCTGCCATTCGCCAGTTGCGGCGGTGGCGGGAATCGTATATTTAATATCAAACATTCCGTCGCCCGCCAGTGTGAATGTTTTGGTCAATGCATCGCGACCGCGTGGGTCGGTGATTTCAGCGCGCACAGGAATCCCCGCCAGTGCCTTGAACGATTTATTTTTTACAATACCCGCGGCAATCATATCTTCGCCTGCGCGGTAAATGCCACGATCTGTAAAGACAAATGCGTTCAGCGGCGCGTCACCATAATAATATTCGCCATCAACATCAAATTTAGAATAATCAACCATCGGGGCGGTTGCGTTGTATGGAATAAATGAAACATCGTCGCCGCGGCGCGCAACAATCGCAACGGGTTCGCGCGCGCCACGATATTCGTTCCATGACAATTCTGGAATATCGGCGTGGCCGTCATCATCGGTGCGGCCCGCCCATATGGCATTGCCATTGCGTCCCAATACATTTATTTCTGTATCAGCAGCTGGTGTGCCATCAGACAAGTTTACCACAAATAATGTGGACGAATTGTTCTGATTTGTTTTGCGTATAATTCCCAAATTGGTCAACAAAATCAGACGGCGGTCGCTGTACTGCGCCGCGGTGGCGTCGGGTGCAACCTGAATTACAAAAATACCAGTTTTGTCGCCACCTGTTCTGTCCAGATATGCGCCCAAATCGATTGATGCATAGTTGGTTTTGGTCATAGACGGGTCAGAAAAAGGAATTGTTTTGCGAAATACAACCGCCATATCGTCAATGCTAAATGACCAGCCCTTGAATTCTATGTTTTCAGAAAAAATGTTGTATGTCTGGGAAATCAAGTGATTGATTTCAGACGATTTAACCTTTGATAAATTCACATGTGCGGCGGTTGCACCACCACGTGCCATAATGCCTAACTTTTTATCGCCCGCCAGTGATAATAATGCGCCGCTGCCTGCGATTTTTACCGTACGCACAGGGTATGCAACGGACAAAACGCGTGATGCGCCATTTTTAACATAAAAACCAGATGTGGATTCAAATCCGGACGCAACGCGTACAAAAATAAACCTGTTTGCATCAGACACGTCATACGAAAATGCGTATTGATATACACCCGTTGGATTTACAAATGGAACAAGTTTTGTTGGGATTTTCTTTGCGTGCGTAATCACATCTGGTGTGATTTCGTCATCCGCCCATTGGTGTGGGGTTTCGTCTGATTTTTCGTCATCAGTTTTGTATTTGGGTAACAGGTAAATTTCAACATATTTGCCCCAATCCGTGTTTGCCACAGCGGTTGCAGTCATATTTACCAGAACCAACTGTTGTGCATTGCCATTTTTATCATCGGCCGCAGTGGTTGTGATGTCAGATATTTTGAAAATATTATCGGCGGCGGCAACGGTTGCATGCGCGGTCAATTTTTGGGTTGCACCATTTCCTGCGGCGGGTGCAACGCGGTTTAATTTCAGACGGATAATCTGGTCAGTATTCGTGATTTGCACCGGCGTGGTTGTGATTATTGCCGTGCGGCGGAATTTATCAAATTTTACCGTAAAGTCCAATTTAGCCCCATCCAATTTAACGGTCAATTTGTCGTTAAATTCCGTTGTAACAATCGGATAGTTAAATGATATTACGGCAACACCAATCACGGATTTTTTTGCGTTTGGCGCAGGGTACAAATTAAAACTATCAACGGTCGCAGCAATTCGCGGTGTTGTGAATGAAATCGTTGTGTCGTCAATTGCAACGTCTGAATTTACCAGATTGTCTGCAACGCGTACGGTGAAACGTGTGTCGGCGGGCCAATCGGTATCGGGTGTAAACGCCAATTCATCGCCACCCCCACGTATTGCCCACGTGCCACGGACAAAAGGACTGATTTTAACACCCGCAGGAATGTCGTTATTTGTTGCGTCTGGGCGCAAGGCCTGATTATATGGACCAGATGTCCAATTATACGAAATGACCAATGGTTGAATGTGCGACAATGTGCGGGCATTATTCACGTCGGGAATATTGTCGGATGTGAACATTACATTACCAGAATCAGTAAATGTTGCAGCGGTTGGGGTGTTAAATGTTGTGTGCATTTTGGTTGCCGCATCGTCCCCGCGACGCAATGCGATAACGCCGACCACACCAACAATAATCGCAATCGCCCCCGCCACCAGCGCAATTTTGCGTACGGCAAATAACTTACGTTTTGGGTTCTTGGTATTTTTGTGGTTCTGCTTTGTCGCCATTGTGTAAAAATCCCCTTCCTGTGTTGCCAGGCATATTCTAGATGCTAAATGACACAAAAACAAGTAAATATATTAAATTTTCTGGGGGGCGCCTTGGGTTAGAATTCCAATTTCCATTTGCCCACGATAAACAGTTCATCTGTTCCGTATGGATTGTCAACAAATCCGACGGTCAGGAATTTGTATTTTCCTGTAAATTCAATCGATGGGCGGGCAACCAAATCAATTTTGTAATCATCAAAGATTATTTCACCACTCGTCATGCGCCCTGTGGGCAGGCGTAATGTCATATTGCCTGCAATCACGGTATCTGGTATTGCAGCGGTAAATGTCCATTCACCAATATTTGCACCAAATGTAACCGATGCAGTGGTGATGTCAGATGTGGCGGTTATCAGTGAATTTTCGTTTGTTTGTGCGCGCGCAAATCCGATTGTAGATGTCTGGAACAGTTCGATATCATTCCAATCCCACGTGTTTGTTGTGCCGATAAAACTGATTAAATTACGGTTGTTGGTACCCAGTGCGCCATCTGTGGGCAAAATGTCCATTTCGCGCAGTCCAAATTCAATATTGCCGGTACGAAATGCCGCGATATTATTGCTTCGCAGGTGTCGCCAACCGATTGATGTGTTCTGGACAGATATATTCTTAGACAGGTCGGAATTGAACGCGCGCCCGTATGCGTCAACAAATGCGAATTTCGGGTTTGCGGTTTTTATTTTGTGCGCAATTTGTCCCGATGCACGTGCGGTGGATAATGGCTGTGTCGTACCGTTGTTCAGTGGAATCAATGCCACGCCAACAGGGCGGGTTGCACGTTCCAAATCCAACATGCCATGACCATAGATTGGGTCAACGCCATCTGCGCCTAAATCACGTGCGGTTTCAAATAACAGTGATGTAATTTGTGGCGCGGTCATGTATGGGAATGCCTCGCGCAATACGGCGATTGCCGCCGATACGATTGGGGTGGCAAAACTTGTCCCTGCGGCGATGGTTTTTCCTGTATCTAGTGTCCCAGGGGCGGTGATGCACCAATTCATTGTAATGCCGCATGCGTTGCTGTAATTGGCCAATGCGCCCGTTTGTTCATCGTATGCAACAACATTTACAAAGTGGCCGTCCAGTTCAGGCATAACAGCGGGCATTGCGGACAGGGCACTGGATTGACTGCTGCTGTCGTTGCCCGCTGCCCATACGAAAATTGCGTCGCGTTGGGTCGCGGCATTTGATATTTGATTTATAAAATTAGAATCAGTCAGTTGCATCAGTTGGTGACGCGAATATATCTGGGTCGCGCGCATTTCAACAGCCCAACTGGCATTATATATATGTGCAGTGTTGGCCTGGGCTATAACATCGCCGATTTTTGAAAATGGAATAAAGTCCATATTGGCGTTTGTGATTTTATATTCGCGAACAGTGGCGTTTGGTGCAACCGCGCCTGATGCAAAAGCGGCAACTGTTTTCCCGTGCCACGTATCAGGGCCGGCGTCCAGTACGGCAATTTCTGTGCCGCGGCCAGTAAAACCGCGTGCCAGCGACCATGCCAGACGAATGGTATCATATTGGTCAAAATTGCGCTGGTATATGGATTCTTGACGAATGCCGGCCAGATGCGCCGCGTCAACGTCGCCCCCGACATAATTGTATACGCTGCGTGTGGGTTGAATGTATGTTGCATTTGGCGTGTTATGTGTTGCAGACGTGCCGTCATCACTGCCGCCCAGCGACAGGCCAACCAATGCAATGGCACTGGCCGCGATAGTAGATGTGCCAATCAAGGCCACACTGCCACCAAAAAACATACTGCATTCATCAGGATTGTCGTGGCGATATGTTGGGTTTGTGCAATCGCGTGCCGCCATGGAATTTCCTGTTGATATTCCAATTATTGCGGTTGCGGTCAAAATGGGTCGCCATAAATTCATATGTAAATTATAGACACATAAAATATTTTTGTCAACATATGATTTTATATTTGAATTTATTCATTTTTGTCAATTTGTGCTTGATTTTTATAGGCGTTTGGTTTAGTATCGGGGTACACGTGCAAACGTGAAGAACACAGTCGTTGGGCTATTTTCTGTCTGGGTTTGTAATAAAATCTGGTATGGCGTCCACGACGAGGATAACAACAGAAAAAGGAAAAAATCATGGCATTGCCTACATTTACTATGAAACAGTTGATGGAAGCTGGCGTCCATTTTGGTCACCACACACGTCGCTGGAATCCGTTGATGACACCGTATGTTTATGGGGTCAAAGATAAAATTCACATCATCAATTTGAATAAAACTGCACCGTTGCTGTATCGCGCGTTGGTTGCATTGGAAGCAATCACTGCCGCAGGTGGCAAGGTTTTGTTTGTTGCGACCAAACATCAGGCCAAAGACATCGTCAAAGATGCGGCCGAACGTTGCGGTCAATACTATGTCAATAACCGCTGGTTGGGTGGTATGTTGACAAACTGGACCACGGTTTCGCAGTCCATTCGCCGTCTGAAAAAGATGGAAGCCGATATTGAAAACGCTGATAAATTGGGCTTGACCAAGAAAGAAGTTGGCGTTATGACCAAAGAAGTTGAAAAACTGCGTGAAATCTTTGGTGGTATTTTGGAAATGCACGGCACACCACAGGCGATGATTGTCATTGATGTTCCACGTGAAATCAATGCAGTCCGCGAAGCGCGCAATCTGGACATTCCAACAATCGCAATTTGCGATACAAACGCGAACCCAGAATTGGTTGATTACCCAGTTCCAGGTAACGACGACGCAGCACGTGCAACACAATTGTACTGTGACTTGTTCGTTGACGCAATCCTGTCCGGTATTGAAAAACGTCTGGGCGGTGCGGCCGGCAAGAAAGTCGAAGCAGATATGTCTGCGGCCGATGAATTTGAAGCGGATATCAAAGACAAAGAAGCACGTCAGAAGTCCAAAACATCAGAAGCACGTGCAGAACGCCGCGGCAAATTGGCCGACAAAGCAGATAAATAAGGTCATTACAGAATGGGCAAGTATAGCGACGCCCCATCATCAGTGGATTCAGTCAGAAAAAAGCTGGATGAACGTGGTGAGTATATCACATCGTCGGCGGGCGTTCGCTATTTTGCCAAGAACATGTTTTATCAGGGTGATGTCGCTGCATACATGTGCATCGACAAAATCACTGGTCAATGCATGGGATATGTGGCGCGTGTGCGCGGGGTGTATGGCCCGTTGGCACGTGACGTCGGTAATGCAATTCAGTGTGCGCGTTGTATTGCGCACGCGGCCAAGTACCAAAAATTACTTAAAATCAAAAACTATATCCTAGGGGGAAAACTATGGCAGAAATAACAGCAAAAATGATTCAGGAACTGCGCGAAAAAACAGCCGCAGGTATGATGGACTGCAAAAAGGCCTTGGTTGAATCAAACGGTGATATCGAAGCGGCGGCTGATTGGCTGCGTCAAAAAGGTATTGTCAAAGCAGCATCCAAAGCCGGCCGTGTTGCGGCATCGGGCTTGGTTACCGTTGTAAAATGCGATAACATGGGTTGTGTTGTTGAATTGAACGCTGAAACTGACTTTGTCGCGAAAAATGACAAGTTCCAGAAATTGGTTGCCGACGTTGCAGCCAAGGCATTGGAACTGGGCGGCGATTTTGACGCCACATTGGCAGCAGTCAAAGATGATATCGCAGCAACTATTTCCACAATTGGTGAAAATATGAACTTGCGTCGTATTGCCAAGGTTTCAGGTCAGCACATTTACACATATATTCACAACGCATTGGTTCCAGGCATGGGCCAGATTGGTGTTGCGGTTGCAATCGATGGTGATTCTGACAAAATTGATGAAATCGGTAACAAGATTGCAATGCACATTGCTGCAAACAAACCAGAATTTATGACAATCGCTGATGTTGCCCCAGCCGCCGTTGAACGCGAAAAGAAAGTGTTCATTGAATCTGGCGCAACCGCTGGCAAACCAGAGGCCGTTGTTGAAAAGATGGTTCAGGGTCGTATCCACAAATACTATGCGGAAACTGTTCTGGAAGAACAGCCATTCGTTATGGACCCATCCAAGACAGTCAAAGAAGTTGTTGCCGAACACGGTGGCAAACTGGCCGGTTATGCATATTACGTACTGGGCGAAGGTATCCAGAAACGCGAAGATAACTTGGCGGACGAAGTTGCAAAAATGTTGGCATAATACAACATTTGATAAACATAAAAAATACCGCCGTTTGGCGGTATTTTTTCAATGTTCAAAGTTCAAATAATAAACATTTGCGCGGGGGCCGAAACTCTGCTAGCATTGTGAGCATAAGGAATTTGCAAATGAAAAATGAATTATTACAGGAATTAGAGGCGCGCGGTTTTATCAATCAGGCGTCTAATATGGACGCGCTGAATGATGCGTTAAATGCGGGGCATGTTACGGTTTATTGGGGGACTGACCCAACGGGTGATTCTTTGCATGTTGGACATTTGGCATCACTGATGCTGATGCGGTGGTTTCAGAAATACGGACATCGTCCTATTGCGCTGGTTGGTGGCGCGACGGGGCGTATTGGTGACCCGTCTGGTCGTGACAAGGGGCGACCAATGCTGACCGATGACCAGATTGAACATAACTGCGCGGGACTGCGTCATTCAATTGCAAAATTTATTCATTTTGATGGCACGCCGACGGGTGCGGTGATGGTTGATAATAACGATTGGATGTCTGGGTACAGCCATATGGATTTCTTGCGCGAATTTGGAACGGACTTTACCGTGCCGCGTATGCTGGGCATGGAAAGCGTTCGTCGCAGATTGGAAAATGGTATGACGTTCTTGGAATTTAACTATATGACATTCCAAGCGGTTGATTTCCTGACCTTGTACAAAAAATATGGCTGCACAGTGCAGTTATGTGGTGCAGACCAATGGGGCAACGGTATTATGGGTGTTGAACTGGTGCGTAAAAAATTGGGCAAAGAGGTTTTTGTTCTGTCAACCCAGTTGATTACGGACGCCAATGGCAACAAGATTGGTAAATCCGCCGGCAACGCCGTTTGGGTGAACGAAGATAAAACGTCGCCATACGAATACTATCAGTATTTCCGCAATACGCCGGACGATTTGGTTGAAAAATTCTTGAAAATTTTCACTGAAATTCCGTTGGACGAAATTGCACGTTTGGCCGCGGCCCAAGGCGCGGAACTGAATGCGGTAAAACGTGTGTTGGCATTTGCTGCAACGGAAATTGCGCACGGTCACGATGCAGCGGTTGCGGCCCAAGATGCGGCGGACGCATTGTTTGGCGGCGCGGCAAAATCTGAAAATATGCCACAGGTTCAAATCGAATTTGATGCGGCAATGGGTATCTTGGATTTCTTGTGTGCGGCGGGATTGTTTGCGTCCAAGTCTGAGGCCCGTCGTAACGTTGAACAGGGCGGTATTCAGTTGGATGGCGAAAAAATCACAGACCCAAAATATGTCGTTGCGCCGGCGGACGAAATCATCGTGCAAAAGGGTAAAAAAACATTTCTGCGCGTTGTGAAAAAATAATGAAAAAACTGGTACTGTTTTTGATGGTTGCATTGGCGACGGGCCCTGTGTTCGCCACCAGTGAACTGTCGCGTATCAATGCACAAATCGAACAAACAAAACAGCAAAACAAAAAATTGACCCAGCGGGTTCAGACGTCTGAACGCGAGGTCGCGTCCACAAAAAAGAAACTGGTGCGCGCCGGCGAACAGGTCAGCAATTTGGAAGAACAACGCGGGGCGGTTGCGCGCAAAATTGCAGAACTGGATGCCCA